>Ga0190283_1000036_pt1 | contig 74795 bp, 62 predicted proteins | sample 48691801_MG_FD_161669 | JGI IMG/M metagenome (GOLD analysis project Ga0190283, IMG submission 161669) | Hydrothermal vent microbial mat bacterial communities from Southern Trench, Guaymas Basin, Mexico - 4869-18-0-1_MG | ecosystem: Environmental > Aquatic > Marine > Hydrothermal vents >...
CACCTCTGAAGCGTACCATGAGATGGGCCGTATCGTAGGCGAAGTCGCAAAGCAACACTGTGACGGACGCGTGATTCTCGTCATGGAGGGAGGGTACCATCTTGAAGCCAACGCCGAGTCACTGGCCTTGGCCATCAAAGGTATCCGGGCTGCCGGTTTGGATAACTGAGAGGTCTGATTAGCCGCGCTGGGGCATCGGAAACACAGTTGCGATTTGACGAAGCATGTTCCGGTCTCGGTTCCGGCATCCGGCTTCGGGGCACACGCCACATTCCTACAGGCTTCTCTCTCGGTTTCCAGATTGTCCCGACCCCCGGGGCCTGCCCCGGACTCCGATTCTGGGTTCGCCGGGCAGGCGACCAAGGTTCGTGGGTTTCGCTTTCTTAACCCCTCTATGGGAAGCGAATTCTATTTGCGCATACCACATGTTGTGGTTGGTGTAGTCAAGTGCATACCTTCATTACATTATTTGGCCAAAATCAGCCCGGCCGCCCACAATCCTCGCGGCTTGAGCGATCCTTTTGCACTGTGGGCAAAGCTCGCGGTAGAACACGTCTTGGGGCGCCTGCACCAGATTGTCCACATGCCTGAGCAACGCTACCGGAACGTAATAGAGGCCGCACCCTTTGCACTCTTCCATTTCCATCCTTGCGATGACAGTCCCGGAAATCAGGATGAGACGTTCGCGGCCACGCTCTTCAATCCGCAATCCGCTATTCGGACAGCGGTTTGCGCAGGCGCCGCAACCAATGCACCTCGGCAGTGCACGGACGCGATCTTCCACTGATGTCTCACCTGCGTGAAGCAACTGCAAACAGAGATCATAAATACAGGGCGGAAATGAGAGGCCTCCACGGTCACCGAAGGAACCGGATTGCCTATCTTGCGAGTCTGCCATGACAGGCCTCCCAACATAGTCCGAGGCGTCGGTCGGTATCGTCAACCACGGCTTGACGCTCCAGGTAAGCGCGCACACATCATCGATCGGGTATGTCTTTGGCTATCCCTTTGGCGAACCTCTCGCGCCTCAGTGCGGACGATTCAGCGGGCGTCACCCATTTCAGAGCCGCGGTGGTGCACCCGGTGACGCACGAGGGTTCGAGCCCCTCGTCAAGCCGGTCCTTGCAGAAGTCACACTTGAACACTTTGCCCGTTTCCTTATCCCATTGTGGAGCGCCCCAGGGACACGCCGTGATACAGGTCTTGCAACCGATGCAAAGGGACCGGTCCACACTGACAATACCGTCCTTCTGTCTTTGGTTCATGGCCCCCGTGGGACACACCGCGACACACCACGGCTGCTCACAATGAAAACAGGGCATGAACACAAAGTGTATCCGTGGCACGCCTCCCACTACCTCAGGGCCCACAGGAATTATCTTGCAGAAGCTGGGGCCCACGGGTACGTCGTGTGTGGTTTTGCAGTGGAGTTCACATGCTCGGCATCCAATGCACCTTTTCTGATCCTGGTGTATATAGTAGTCACTCATACTGAATCTCCCGGCCGTAAAGCCCTCACGGTTTCTTCTTGATCTTCACGAAGCATTCCGTGATTGGGCAGTTTCCGCCGACCGTAGGCTTCAGAAGGCCCTTCATCAGGGTATTGTCACGCATTCCCTTTTGATAGGCCCTTGTTTGCAACGGGATTTCGCGACCGTACCCGTGAAGAGTAAAAACAGCCTCCGGATGTATGTGATCCGTAACAGAGGCTTTCACCTCCTGGGTTACCCCTTTTACGGAAACTTCAACGGTGTCGCCGGTTGCGACCCCAAGCCTTTCAGCTTCACCGGTGTTTATCCACAACGTGTTTTCGGACTGAATCTCGTTGAGATAAGGGTTGTTCAGGGAAGTCCCCTGAGTGTGCACGCCAATTTTTCCGGTCACGAGCCTGTATTGACCCTTTGGAGGCTTCTTGGGACTCTCATACACCGGGAAGGATGGGATGCCGTTGTCCTCCAGCAGGCTCGAGAGGAACTCTATTTTTCCCGAGGGTGTCTTGAACTGGAGACCGTCCTTCCTGTCCCAGAGTATCTGTTTATCGGAAAGCGACACAACTCCCTTCTCGTCGAAATCGGAGAGCTTGATCCCGGTGTCCTGAAGTTGCCACTCGATCAATTCCTCGATGGTGTTGTAGGGGAAGTACTCTCCTATGCCGAGTCGCTCTGCCAGCTGCTTGAATATCCACCACTTGGGTTTGCTGTCGTACTTTGGCTCCACAGCCTGCCTTCTCAGCCACAAAGCCGGTTTTGGCCCCTTCTTGACCAGGACCGGATCGGTGCGCTCCAGGTATGTGCACTCCGGCAGCACTACGTCCGAATACCAGCCAATGTGGCTGTAGTTGACGTCGATACTGAGCAGGAGGTCCAATTTCTTGAGGCCTTCTAAGTAAGCCGCTGGATCGGGAAAGGAAGAGAGAGGATCGAAGCGATAGCATATGAGGGCCTTCACGGGGTAGGGGTCCTCTTTCAAGATGGCGTAGGGAAGCATCTGGGCCATCCCGTAGTCCTCGGAGAGATGCTTGTACTTCCAGCCCACGCCGTCCAACCTTTTCCTGTCGACCTTAGGGGAGAGCGGCTTGAGCATTTTCACCGGCTTGTAACCGGCCGCGGCTTCGCCCTTGCTGAAAAGAAGTCCGCCCTTTGCCTCGTAAACGCCCATGAGCGCGTTCAGTATGTAGATGGATCGCCTGAAATAGTAGTCGTTCTCGGTCCAGGCGGTCATCCAACCCTGGTTGAAAACCACGGCGGGCTTCAGATCAGCGGCTTCGTGCGCTATGGCTCTAATTTCTTTAGCCGGAATGCCGGTTTCCCTCTCAGCCCACTCAGGCGCATAGGGGCCTATGAATTCCTCCAACTCCTTCATTCCCAGCACCCACCTGTCCACGAATTCGGCATCGTAGAGATTGTCGCGGAGTATTGTGTTGATCAGCGCGAGATTGAAGGCATAGTCAGTGCCCGGCCTGATGATGAAGAACCGGTCGGCCTTCGCGGCAGTGTAATTCCAGCGAACGTCAATGTGTACGAATTTCATTCCGCTCTCAAGGGCATCGATGAAGTCTTTGGCTTCTTTGGTGCCGATGGATTCGAGAATATTCCTGCCGTACAGGACGGTGTACTTGCAGTTCTTGAAGTCGTACGCGACCGTATTGCGCCTGTGACCGGCAATGGCGTTGTGTGCGTTGTGTACGCTGCTGGAGCATGCTCCGTGATGATTGAGATAATTGGGCGAACCCAGCGCTTTGATGAAAGCCTTTTGAAGATCGGTGAAACCGCCGCCGCGGTCACCCAGCACAACGCTCTCTCCACCGTACTTGTCAATGCTCGCCTTAAGTTTGTCGGCGATATAATCCAGGGCTTCGTCCCAAGTTGCCCTTTTCCATTTGCCTTCGCCCCTCTCACCGTCCCGCATCATGGGATACTGGAGCCGCTCACTGTCATTCTGAAAGACTTTCCCCGCGGCTCCTCTCGGACAGAGATGGCGGCCGCCCAGGACATGAGGGTTGCCCCAGATTTTCTTGACTTGACCGTTTTCCACCTCCACCTCGATGGGACAGCGGACCGTGCACATCACGCAGATGCTGTACACGGTCGCTCTTCCGGTGTCAGCCATTCTTGCCTCCAGTTTCTGAAATACTCTTATCGTTCGACTCGTGTGGACGACTGGTTTTCCAGGTTCGGCAACTCGAGAGACTTGGCCGTCAATCTTTTCATTCGAGCGCGGAGCCTGCCGTGCTCAGTCCCATCATTTGCCGGACGCAATATCGGTCTTCTTCTTCTTCGATGGAAGCAGGTCTGCAAAGCTTCTCATCTCCCTGTGGCGGTTTGCAGATGAATCGAGGATTCGCCGTATCCGACGGAAATACGGTATCTTGTACTTGACCCGTTTGAACAAGAGATATGCGCCCACATACAGGGGAAAGAACACGAATGGGTACCCGACCGTGTGATCGGTGAACAGCAATCCAAACTCCAGGTCTGCGAATCTGTAGCTCATCCAGGCCAAGGCAAAGGGAATGGGCCACAGAAAAGCGGTTGACAGCGCGATCTGCATAAAGAAAGATCGACCGAAGGCCTCATTTGCCACCTTGTTTGCAGCTTTGTACGCGGGTTTGTTGCCGGCTTCTATGGCGTCAACAGAGATGTTCTGGTATCGCACGACCTCATCCGTGGTCTTTTCTATGAATTTGCGGTTGGCCAGAAAAGCCAGCGATATGGTGAATTCCCCGATGACGACGGCAATCATGGACAGAACAAACGTCCCGATCAGGAAATCGACGAACGGGTAATCGGTGATTCGGTAGAACCAGATTAGGTAGGGATCGAAAACCGCGTACACCGGGTGCACCTGCATAATCAACCCGCGAGGATGTTTTTGGATGTGGCCCAAAAGAAGGACCTCATCGGTTCAATGCCAAGACTTCAGCCCAGCGCCACATTTAGAATGGCGGAATCAGGGAATATCCGAGGAAGCCCTTGGAGCAGTATCGAATTCCCACGTAAAGAGCCAGGACAACGAATATCCGTTTCAACCAAATATCCGGTATGTACTTGGATGTTCGGGGGCCGATCATCGACCCGATGAAAATACCGACCAACTCCGCGCCGATGAGGGTCCAGTACACCGGAATCCCCTTGATCACCATGTACGAGAAAATGGATACGATCATTCCTATCAGGACGGTAAGCGCGGAAGTCCCCGCGACCAGGAACATGGGAAGACCGGCAATGGAGGTCAAAAAGGGAACAAATAGAAAGCCTCCGCCGATGCCCAGGAACGAGGCTATTGCCGCGATAATGAAACCGCCGATTACAGCCACAATCGGGCGGAAGGAGAACTCAACGCCGTAGAAACTGAATATGATCCTACCAAGGCCCCACTTGAGTACTCTGACCCCGCGGGCTTTCTCGTCCACTGCGCCTTTGCCGGCCTGTTTCACGTGAGCCGCTTCGAATGCTTGGGCCGCGGCCTTGGCCTCTTTCTTGCCCCTCTGGCCCCGTTCGGTGGTCTCGTAGAAGAGAAACGCGCCGATCACGAAAACCGCGATCCCGAAATAGCCGATGTACGCCTTCAGAGAGATCTGCCCCGCGGTGAAGATGGGCACGAGTATGGAACCCACTATGCTGCCAATTGCCAGGCAGATTCCCAGCGGAAGCACAAGACGGCCCATTCGGTAATAGTTTGTGACTGAAACCAGCGCGGAGAGACCCACCAGGAACTGGTTGCTCACCCGTATGGAGTCGGTGAGCAGCTTGTTCATGACCGGGCTCGTCTTTTTGAAGGTCTTGGCGTAGTCACCCAGGCCAAATATGGTGATGTGACCAACGCCTGCCATGATTCCGCCGAACGCGCCCACGGATGAGAAGATCCAGCCGACCCAGATCGCCCAGAGGAAACCGTAGATCAGGTTGGGGTCAGGCGCTCCTTTGATCCCCAGGTATCCGGGAGGAGCTTTGGGGTCGATCTTCCCGGCCTCGGCGCCTACCGGGGTCTTGGCAATCGCGTCCTCCAGTTTGCCCGCATCAGCAGGACACACAAGAAACAAAGTCGCGACTACCGCGAACATGACCACCAGTGCGATTATGGACCAATGCCCGTGCTTCATAACGTCCTCCTTGCCTTTCATGCAGCAACCCGAATGATTCAGAGACTAATACACGGTTTCGTAAGTACTTTACCATTGGTGAATGCGGAAATCCGTTTGCTCCCTATCCCTCCGGGAGAGGGATAGGGTGAGGGTATTTGTGAAACAGTCTACTAGCGGGACATCCGTGTGATTATCCGTTTCCGCGGACCTGAATATCGCATGATAGCGGAAGAATGACCTCTTTCCCTCAGATGGACGGAGAACGTCCAACCTGCGACCAGCCATGCCGAGTCCGATGTCAACACTCCGGCTTCAAGTTGATGCCAATGCTTCCCCAGGGATCTACGATCCCCGGACAGAGGGAATAGGAAATGCCGGAAGTTGCTTTCCGCGACAAAGAACAGTGTCGGTACGGATGGAGAGCGTAACTATTGGTCAAGGGTAGCCGTTCACCGTGAACCGTACAAGCTCCCGGAATTACGTAAGGGGGAGGTTTGGAGGGGGAGATGAGTCGCCCCCTCCATTCTCACCGGGCGCAGAACCGCTTCAAACCCGGTGAACCATTACGGTCAAGGCGAATCGCCTGTGGCTCTTCAAGCCGTCTGGATCTGCCGGAGCACGCTACACCGACAGGTGCGCAGGTTCCACAGATGAAGGCTCATAGCGCGCCAACAGTCAGATCTGCCGCGAGGCAGACGTGCCTACCCCGCATCCTCAGTAACAGTTTGCCGCTGCAAGCAGCATGGTAGCATCACGGAGTTCGGCTGGCAAGGCTGATGTGCCTTGCATCGCAAGGCTTCAGCTTCAGGGGGCTTCGAAGGCAAGGGCAGACACATAGGTCTGCCCCTACGTCTCGGCCCAGGCCCGTCATGGGGCACAGTGTACGGCGCGCACCTGTGTGTGCGCCCTTTTACAATCAGCTAGACTCGAGAAGGTGGTCGTTGCCGTCTCCCCCGGATGACTGAATGGTCACCGTCGGGTGCTGCGGAAATTTGTTCTGCACCGGTTATCCGGAAGGCCCTCACCCCACCCCTCTCCCAGAGGGAGAGGAGGCAAGAGGAGTCCCCTCTCCCCCATTTTGGGGGAGAGGGAGAGGGTGAGAGGGTCTTCACACTTCGCTACTCCCGTACTCCAGTGCTCGATTCGCAAATCATTCTCCATTCCCACAGCACGTGGCAGAAAAGCGCGGCACACGTCACCGTCGTGGTACTGTTCTGTTTCGGCAATCTCGCGTAACGTGGTAGGTATGTGATCTGTGATCCGGACCATGTTTTGAACAATGCGGCCAGCTTGTCGTCTGAGACCGACGCATCGTGTCAGGTTGCATTCATTCAAACATTGGTGCGATCTGCGATTGTGAAAGGAGAACAGGATAGTGACGCTTCATCTGGTGCTCTGTCTGATCGGATTTGTGATGCTCTACTATGGGGCCGAATGGCTTGTGAAGGGTTCCTCAAGCCTGGCGCGGAGTCTGGGTGTCACCCCTGTGGTCATCGGATTGACCGTGGTCGCGTTCGGCACTTCCGCGCCGGAACTGGTGGTGAGCGTGGTTTCGTCCTTGGAAGGAAAGAGCATGATCGCGGTGGGGAACGTGGTGGGGAGCAATATCTGCAATATCGCGCTCGTTCTCGGTCTGGCGGCTCTGTTTCAGCCGGTCACGAGTCACCCTTCAGTTGTGAGAAGGGATATACCGATCATGCTTGCCATTTCTCTCTATCTGCTGTTGCTCTCGCTGAATTCCATGCTCGGACGAATCGAGGGAGCTACCTTGGTGGTCGGCATTGTCTTGTACACACTCTACAACTATTCCCTTACAAAGAAGGTGTCCAAGGATGAGGGCGAGTACAGGGAAATGATTCAGGACCTTGGGGTCGATGAAATCGGCTTCGTGGAGTCGAGGCGTAGGCAGATAATCTTCATAGTTGTCGGGATCATCGGCGTCGCTCTGGGCGCCAAGGTCGTCGTTGATTCCGCTGTACACATAATGAAGATCCTCGGGGTGAGTGAGAAATTCATTGGGCTGACAATAGTAGCCTTGGGGACATCGTTGCCCGAGCTGGCCACATCTGTGGTCGCGGCCATTCGGAAAGAGATGGACATCAGCATCGGGAATCTCGTGGGCAGCAATGTCTTCAACATTATGAGCGTGCTCGGCGCGGCAGCTCTGGTTCGGCCCATTCCAATTCCAGGGGGTTTTGTTGAAAGCGGTCTCGTGATCGACTACGCGGTGATGTTGTTTGTCAGTATCCTGGCTTGGCTGTTGATGAGGAGGGCCAACACGGTTACGCGAGGGGGAGGCGCCGTCCTTCTGGCCTGCTACGTGGGGTATCTTGCATTTCTTATCAGCAGGGCGTAGTAGTCCTTTGAATATGAATCGGCATGAGAAGGAGTTCTAGCGCATGTGCTCGGCATTGAGATATGTTCCCGGGTCGGCCGCTTCGCCGCTTGCCCCACCGCCGTTCTATCTGGATCGGGAGATCCGGTTGTCCGGCGTGCGAACCGCTATGCTCGCAACTGTCCTGGGCCTTGGGATAGTGACGCTCTTCTTGTTTGCTCATGGGCCGCTGTCCGCGCCCCTGCCTTCTCTGGGGTTTTCGACACTGGTATCCGTGCTCAGTGCCGCTGCATGTCTTGTGGTCCGGTTCGTATGCTACCGGCTGGTCTGGACTTTCGTGTCCAGATCGTATCCACTTCGCGGCAGTGTCCATCCAGCGGCCAGGGGTGAGCTTCCAAGGAACGCGTACCTGTTCGTCCTGACGGCCCCCACAGCACTGCTGGTTGCCGCATTTAGTGTGGCCGCCCTGTGGAACATAGAATTTGGACCGGAAATGTGGCTTGCCGTAGCTGTCGCGGCAGCGGTCTGTTCGGGTGACTTCGTAGCCGCAGGGCACGTTGTACGGGTAAACTCCGCGTTTTGGATCATGGAGACCGGTGCGGGGCTGGACGTCTTGAGACCGGTGGCCTGGTCCAGGCAGGATTGACCTGAACGAACTGCGCGATTGCCGAGTACTTCTTGGCGCCGATGCCCGGGACCCGTTGCAGATCCTTGACTGAGGAGTACCGGCCCTGGGAATGCCGTTGCTGTACTATGCGGCCGGCAAGATGTGGGCCGATTCCTCGTATGGCCACCAGGTCACTCTCCGAGGCCAGATTGAGGTCGATGCGTTGGCCCGCGCAAATCAGGTTCCCGCCGCTCATGGGCGCTATCCGCGCCAAAGGCGGGTCTCCCATGAGCCTGACTTCGCTGCCGCACGGGATCTCCGCGTGGGGGGGCTTCGGACGCGGTCGGTCGACACAGCCAACAGCTTCAAGGATCTCTGAAAGCCTCTTCGGTTCATCCAGGAATATTGTTCCTATCACCACGCCGTCATGAACGATCTTATACACGCACGCGCCGCGTGTAGAGGGGAAGACGTTCCCGGATCCGGAATAGCTGTTGGGAATCGCGGGGCAGAGCAATCCGCTCAACAAAGTGACGACGGCCAACAAGACAAGACCCTGCAACGGCCCCGGGCGTCCCGGATTGAGTGGAATGGAAGTCACGATGTTCCAACCAGGTCCTTCTGAAGTTTGAAGTCGATACTGTCCACGAGAGCGTCCCATGAAGCCTGAATAATGTTCTCGTTGAAACCCATGGTCCACCAGGACTCCTCGCCGTCGGAAGATTCAATGAGGACTCGCACCGTTGCCTTGGTCCCTGATGTTCCTTCGAGCACTCTCACTTTGAAATCCGTGAGATGAACCTGACTCACGTTTGGGTACACCGCCTGCAGAGCTTTCCTGAAAGCCGCGTCGAGAGCATTGACCGGGCCGTTTCCCTCGGCCGCGGAATACTCCATTCTGTCCCCGACAAAGATACGTACGATGGCGTCGGAAAAGGTTTGGGCATCTCCCTCCCTTTTTGCGTTGTATACCTGGAAGCCGTGGAGGGTAAAGAATTGCTTGTGAAGCCCCAGTATCTTCTTCAAGAGCAGCTCAAAGGACCCGTCGGCCACGTCGTAATTCGCGCCTTGGGCCTCAAAGTCTTTGATGGTCTTCAGGATCTCCGGTACCCGCGGATCGTCGGGCGCAAGTTCGATGCCGTATTTTGCCGCCTTGTGGACAACAGCCGCGCGGCCGGCCTGCTCGGATATTGGAAAGCGCCGCTTGTTTCCCACCACTGAGGGGTCCATGTGTTCGTACGCCACGGGATTCTTGATTACGGCCGAAGTGTGAAGCCCCCCCTTGTGCGTGAACGCGGAAGCCCCCACATAAGGCTGCGATCTTGCGGGGGTGCGATTGGCCATCTCGTCCACGAATTCGGATACGTGCTTGAGCAGATACAGGCGTTCGGGAGGCACATCCATTCGGTCCATCTTCACGGCCAGGGAAGGAATCACGGAAATGAGGTTGGCATTACCGCATCGTTCCCCGATCCCGTTTATGGTTCCCTGGACGTGGGTCACGCCGGCCTCTACCGCCATCAGGGTGTTGGCGACGGCTGTGTCCGAATCATTGTGTGCATGAATCCCCAAACGCGTGGGATTCACCTCTTTCACTCGACGAATGATCCCGACCAATTCCGAGGGGAGCGTTCCGCCGTTGGTATCGCACAATACCAGCACATCTGCGCCGCCCTCAGAGGCCGCGTGCAAAGTCTGTATCGCGTATTCCCAGTTGTTCTTGAACCCATCGAAAAAATGCTCCGCGTCAAAGATCACTCGAGAGAATGCCGACCGCAGATATGCTACGGAGTCTCTGATCATTTCCAGGTTTCGCTCCATTGGTATGTTGAGGATCTCTCGAACGTGGAGATCCCAACTCTTGCCCACAATGGTGACGATCTGTGCGCCGGACTCAATCAGGGTTGCTATTTGGGGATCAGTTTCCGGCGTTAGATCGGCTCTGCACGTGCTCCCGAATGCCACAATCCGGGCATGTTTGAACTGTTGATCGCGGGTCGCTTCGAAAAACCGCCGATCCTTGGGATTTGATCCGGGATACCCGCCTTCAATAAGATCTATTCCAGCTTCATCCAGTTTTGAGGCGATCCGGAGCTTGTCTTCCAATGAGAAAGTGATCCCCCAGGTCTGGGCGCCGTCCCTCAACGTAGTGTCGTAAAGCTCAATGCGTTCCAATTGTTCTTTCCTCTGTCCCGGGTCCGTGGTTCGGTGGAGTCACCATTGCACTCTTGCTAACAAATACCCATGCCCAGGAAGGGCACAACCAAGCATGAAAACACCCCTACCGCGCCGCGTCTACGCGCGGGAATGGGCAGGGTCAACCACCGTGCCAGGATTCCTTGTGCAGCCCGAAAGCGTCATGCAGCGCTCTTACGGCCAACTCCGAGTATTTCTTCTGAATGACGCATGAAATCTTGATTTCAGAAGTGGATATCATTTGAATATTGATGCTCTCCTGGGCCAGGGTAAAGAACATCTTGGCCGCTACACCCGAATAGGACCGCATTCCTGCTCCGATAATGGAAACCTTGGCGATGTCGGGGTCACCTAGAACAGCCTCTGCTCCGACTGTGTCCTTAATTCTTTGACCTATTTCCATGGCCTTGAGCAAATCAGACTCTGCAACGGTAAAGGTGATGTCCGTGGCGCCCCGATCGCTGATGTTCTGGACTATCATGTCTACTACCACATTGGCGTCCGCCAGGAGTGAGAAGACCTGAGCCGCCACCCCCGGCTGGTCTTTCAGGCCTGTCAGCGTTACCTTGGCCTCATTGGTGTTGCACGCAACCGCGCTGACCACTTCTCCTTCCATATTCGCCTCCTCATGTGTAACCAGAGTTCCTTCAGTTTCGTCAAATGTGGACCGCACAACCAGTGGAACTCCATGATTCATGGCGAATCCCACGGCCCGAATGTGCAGGACCTTGGCCCCCGAAGACGCCATTTCCAACATCTCCTCATGACCTATCCTGTCCAGTTTTCGTGCCCTGTTGGTAATTCTGGGATCTGTTGTATAGACACCGTCCACATCCGTGAATATTTCACACAAATCTGCACCCAAAGCTGCTGCTACCGCCACCGCGGATGTATCTGACCCACCTCTGCCAAGGGTGGTGATGTTTCCATGGGGATCGATTCCCTGGAATCCGGCCACGATCACTATTCGACCCTCATCCAGGTCAGCCTTTATCGAGGCGCCGTCCAGTTCCGTTATCCGAGCGGAGCCGTGTCCACTGTCGGTTGTCAGGGGCATCTGCCAACCCAGATAAGATCTTGCGCTGTACCCCATAGACCCGAGTGTTATGGCCAACAGGGCGACCGTCACCTGCTCGCCTGTGGAGACGAGCACATCCAATTCACGCTCGTCAGGGAGTTCATGCACACTTCGGGCCATATCCAGAAGCCTGTCGGTCTCGCCGGACATGGCCGATAACACCACAACGAGTTTGTTTCCTTCGTCGCAGCGCGCAGCGACCTTCCGAGCCACGTTGGCAATTCGGTCCAGATCCCCTACCGAGGTTCCTCCGTATTTCTGCACTATTAGGGCCATGATAACTAGCTCCGTTGCGGCATGCCCCTTAGGTCAATGGGGTGAGGCGCCGCTACCTAAATGATTAGAATACAAGACATCCAGTCTAAAGCCAAGCAACGCTGAAGGTCAACACGTAACCTTTCAGCTGTCGGGGGCCGGTCCTCGTAGACGCGGAGCCTCCCGATGTGCGTTCCCAGGCTGGAGCCCGGGAACGAGAAGAAACTGAGGAACTGTGATTGCTCCAGATCCGAATCCCCCAGGAGAACTGAAAGTCGGCGGCCATAAGGTTTCCCGGTCATTCCTCCGGAAACGCGGCGGCATCAAGCTTGTTTGCCCAAGGACCGTGTTCGCTCCATTCAAGGATTATCCTACGGGCATTTTCCTCTTCTGCGAACAGGATCAGTATCCTCAGATGATCTTCTGCAAAATCCACGAGCTTGTCCGCCCATTCGACCACCAGAGCGCCGCGTTCATCCAAAGCGTCTTCGAGCCCTATCCCGTGGACCTGGTCCGCGCTTATCCTGTACAGGTCCGCATGATGAACGGGCGGATCCCCGTCGAATCGGTTGATAAGCGTAAAAGTGGGGCTCACCACATCATCTTGTGATACCCCCGTGGCAGCGGCGACGATCCCTTTGGCAAGCCTGGTCTTTCCCGTTCCCAGGTCCCCTTCCAGCAGGACCACGTCGCAAGGTTCCAGGACTCTCCCAATCCGGCAACCAAGTTCAATGGTCTGCTCTTCCGACAAAGTCTGAATCTCGTGTGTCTTCAACATGACTCTTTTCCATGCACCGGCCGGCCCCGGCCTTAGGGCCGCGCAATCCGGTCAGGACCGGTCAGACTCCCAATTCATTTCACCTGGAAAATTCCCGAGGCTCGCCCGATGGAAGCCATTCTTCCATGACCAATACTTCCTCGCACTTGTTCGGTCCGCTGATTTCTTCTCGTCGCCTGCCGATCAGCCATGTCCCAAATGGTAACGAACATCTTGCTTTATATCATACGACAGGAGTTGCGCTACTGTCTAAGACGAATGTTCGCATGTGATGCCCCCATCACAATCGCAGTTTTCCCAATATCCTGGTATTGTCGGGTACAGAGCTTTTGAGAAGTTACTGGAAAGCGAATGAAAGGGCATTACAATGATGGCGGAGAACCAAACGGGAAGAGCAAACCGCGGGAGACCGTATGACCGACTGGGATTCTGGATAGCCTTGATCACACCATTCCTTGTACTGACTGTACTGGCCGTAGGAGCAACTGTGGGACTTGTCAGTATCCTCCACAAGATATGGACCGCTCTTTTCGGAGGTTGACGATTCGACTGATCAACGGTCTAGACGTCGCAGAGGCGCCCGTACTTCCTGTCAAGATAGTCGATCAGGTATTGAGGGTTCAGGTCTTCTCCCGTTACTGTGCGGACCAGATCGCGGGGGAGATATCTTGTTCCCTGTGAGTGGATGTTCTGACGCAGCCATTCAAGAAGAGGCGCGAATTCACCGCGCGCGAAGAGGCTTTCCAGGTCGCCCAATTCCTCGTTCGCTTTGGCGAAAAACTGGGCAGCATAAAGGTTGCCCAGGGTATATGTGGGGAAATATCCTATCGCGCCCGCGGACCAGTGAACGTCCTGCATGACCCCGGTGGCGTGATCCGGAGGTGTGAGGCCAAGGTAATGTCCGGTTTTCTCGTTCCACGCGGACGGCAGGTCATCCACGCTCAGATCGCCGATCATGATGGCCCGCTCCAATTCGAAGCGCATGAGGATGTGCAAGTTGTACGTGACTTCATCGGCTTCTACTCTTATCAAATCGGGCGTCACCCGGTTGATGGCGCCAAGGAAGTCGTTCATGCGGACCGCAGCAAGTGAAGGGAACAGATCCTGAGCCCTGGGGAAGAAATGACGCCAGAATGCCTCGGAACGAGCCACCATGTTCTCCCACATTCTGGATTGGGACTCGTTGATACCGAGTGAAATGGGGCGGCAGAAGGGCTCTCCCCAGTGTTCGAGAGGAAGCCCTTGATGGTACATAGCGTGGCCTGCCTCGTGGACTATGGCAAAGAAGCCTTCCCCGAAGTCGTCTTCGCTGTAACGGGTGGTGATACGGGAGTCCCCGGGGCCGATTCCGGTTGTGAAGGGGTGAGCCGACACATCCAGGCGACCCGCATCCATCTCATACCCGAGGCTTTGGGCCACGAACTTTCCAAAGCCCTCCTGATCGGCCGCGGGGTAGGAGCGCCCCCCTACCAACGACTCGGAGCCGCTTGGACTGCCCCTTAATCGGTTCAACAGATGAACCAGGGAGCGGGTGAGCCGATCGAATACGGGTTCCAGGTCAGTGGCGGTCTCTCCTCGTTCGTAGTCGTCCAATAGAGCATCGTACGGTTCCCGTTCGTATCCCAGGGCCTGGGCCTCTTCCCGCTTGAGAGCAACGATGTGCTCCAGGTGCGGTTTGAATCCGTTCCAATCGTTGGCGGGTCGAGCCGTTTCCCAGACAGCCTGGGCCTCGGCTGTGGCCCGAGCCAGTTCCACCGCCAGGTCTTCCGGGATTTTTGTCGCGCGGTCATATGACCTGCGCCAGTCGCGGATGTTCACAGCCTCCACGGACAGCGGATCTTCCACTAAATTAGTCGTTTCCACAGCGGTAAGCCATTCTCCTATGGATGGATCCGTCAGACGTTGATGGAGGATTTTCTCGAGGAATGACAACTGGGCGACTCTGTGGGGATGCCCTTTGGATGGAATTTGAGTCCGCTGATCCCAGGCCAGAACGCTGATTGTGGACGCGAGATATGCGGTTTCTTTACTGTGCGTCCGCAACCGGTCGTAAGCTTCGTATGAATTCATGGGTAGGCCCTCTCCTGACAGAAATCGCGAGGCCGCGGCAGCGCGTCGGCCGTCATTTCGCCTCAACGACACGTCGAATGCAATGGGTATCACTCAAATCCGACGCGGTCAATTGTCAATACACTTTCAAAATATCCCTCTGTCTTTTGGGGGACTTCGTAGGCTGTCCTTGCAAGGCAACTCCCGAGTCCCAGAGGGACGACTGAAATTCCTTCCCTGCTTGTCGGAGTTCAGCCGTCCCTCCGGGACTCGGGCGGGTTGGTAGGCACGGCGGGCTGAAGGGCGCGGTGCGGGGTGTGATGAAGAGCTATCCTGACTTCCGGTTCTTCTGCAAAACCGACGTGAAGTCTTACTATGACTCCATCGACCACTACACCCTGATGATGAAGCTGTATGAGCACATCGAGGATCGAACCATCATGGGTTATGTATGGCAGTTTCTCAACCGTTGCGTGGAATGGGGCGGGCTGTATCAGGACATCAAACGAGGCATTTCGAGAGGATTGTCGCTCTCACCTCTGTTGGGGGCATTCTACCTGACCGATCTGGATCATCGCATGGAAGGGGTGGATGTAAAATACTTCCGTTACATGGACGATATCCTGATTCTGGCTTCCACTCGGTGGAAACTCAAGAAAGCGATCCGAGTGCTCAACGAGACGCTGGAAGAACTGAAATTGGAGAAGCATCCCGACAAGACCGACATGGGAAGGACTGAGAAGGGATTCGATTTCCTCGGGTATCACTTCAGCCCTCGGGGTCTGTCGCTTGCGGACAAGACCGTGGAGAACTTCCTCGAAAAGGCCCGCAGGATTAACGAGCGGGGCTCTGAAACGTCGGGCAAGGAGGAGCTAGCCGATTAGTTGAGAGGTGGCGACGCTGGACATGGAGCGGCCTGAGGCCTCTGCTGGACTGTGGCCAACCTCCCACGCAGCAGCGACCACCTAAAGAAACGATGGATTGTCCTGCCCATTGCGACTCATTTTCAAACTCTCCGGCTTTATGAGCAAGAGCCGACCCATCGAAGGATGACGGCTTGGAGACGGCCTAAAAGGGCATCAGGTGCCTCTCGCTACTCTTATAGTGCATTGAATGTGGGATCTTCTAAGTAAAGAATGAAGTCGACTGGTGCGCTAATGCCGAATGCATTCGATCCAGATAAATCAAGCTCATATCTATCGATATCGGTCCGTGTGTTAATGAATGCCCTATTAATTTCTGCGCTAACATCGGTGTCCATGCCTGCGTCTCCCAATACTAGCCCGCCAGCCGATTGGCCCCACCAAACCACGCTGCCACCAGCTACACGCACTCGAGGGGTGCCACCAACTCCGACTGCGTAAATTCTGAAATTTAAGTCCAATGTACCAGTCTGAAACCCTGAAACTACTATTACCCCCCCAATATTCGCCGTTGACACTCGCGAATCGTATGTATGATTGCATGTGACTACATTTAAATCCGACCATGAAACATCATTAAAATCAACGCCGCTCTGAGGTGTGCTTGTGATTCCGGCTGCGAAAGATACCAGCCACGAAGCGGTAGGGCGTACGATCTGCGGGTTACAATTTCCCTGTCCCGCATTTGACGACGCCCTTGATCGAACGAGAATACTGCCGGGAGCAGTGCTCCTGCGATGAGCCAGCGGTTGAGTGAGCCTTCTACGGAAATTCCTAGGGCCCCTGAAAATAGGCTCCGGCGGACCATATGTAAAACCGATAGACCCATCTGTCCACTGGAAGCCGAAGGCCAGGTTCATGTTCGCTCCAACCATGTGATAGGTCTTGTGCATATCGTCATAGGCTAGTTCATACTTCAACGAGAACATTCCGTCGCGCGTCTTGATCTCCGCCGAGCCCTTTCCTCCCCATAGGCGTCGACCGGGCTGGAAACGATACGCGGTTCCGCCAAGCCTGAGATCAGGCCCACCCCGCCAAAGCTCACGAGTATACCCGGCCTGCAAATCGAAGTTATCCGGCCCGCGCCTGAACGCATTGGCAAGCACGTCGCTGTTGAAGAGACGCCCGTACCAGTTGAAGTTGAAATCGACCACGTCATCGCCGGGTAGGAGTGCCGCGAACTCCAGACCTGCGCTGCCGGACTTGTACCATCTGTTCCCGAGCCTGGTCGCATCATAGAAACCGTTGAAACCGACCAGAGTGTTGCCCCAGAAGATTTTCCGAACACCGCCTCCAAATGAAAGGTCCAATCTTTCTTTGACGCCCCGATAGTTCATGTTCGTACCGTCACTACTGAGCCACCGTTCAATGGTCTTCCAGAAATCGGTGAACTGTGCGTGAGATTCTCCAAAGAACACACTGTCCGATCCCAGACTGACGGGCAGTAGATAGTCCAACGTCAGACGGCCTGTGCTAACACTCTTGCCGAAGTAATGCTGGTAACCCACTTGGAGGTTGGGGATTGCTGGAAAAATACCTGGGAACATCTGGGGGGTGACCAGAATCGAACCCACTTCTCGGATCGGCCCGGCAGTTGTTCGCGGCATTGCCGTAGGGTTGGACGGTGCGAGGTCGAGCCCTCCCCTCACCACAGATGGCGCGCTGTATGGTGACTGAGGAAGTCCCTGAGACGATGCGACTCCCACTATAATCGGAATAAGAAGAACCGCCATGATAGCGGAAAATGACAACCGAGAACGGGTCCACTCCATAAAACCCTCTCAAGACCCAACCAAACAAGAATTTACACCTATTCGCATTATATTTGAAAGGAAACCTGAGTAATTGTCAAGCAAATTCAAAAAGGGGTCGAGTCTGGTTTTGGCTCTTTCTGAATTGGCGCCTCAGCCTTTCGGCTCCTTTCCGGAGCCTCCCGTCCCGTTTCAGCGTCTTCTTCTCACCCCTCGCAATGAGAGGCGCGACGGAGAGATCTGCCCAGCGAAGCCGAAGCCTTACTGCTCCAAGCGAAATTGCCGGTTGACTCTGAACAGGATTTGCGACAACATCCATTCCACGTTTGTTTCAAATCCAGCAACCAAGGATCATGATGTCGGATCGTAAGGGTTCCCTTGTGTCCGTGCTCGGCGCTGCCATTGTTAAGTTCCGCTCTGGAGTAACCCTGTCGGACGTGATCGTGTGGGGATTCTTCTGCGCCACTTGCTTGCATTTGGCCTTTCTCGTGCCTTCCGGCAGCTTGACTCCCGGGTATAGAGCCAAGATCTTTTCGGGTCTGATGTGCGCTGCCACTCTGGCCGTAGTCTGGTTCTTCAGGCGACCAAGAGATGGGGGAAAAGTGTCGGGTGAGGTTGTGGTGAGCGCTGTCCTTACGGTGCTGACGATCATAAGCGGACTGCTGAGTTCCACACCCGGGCCTTCTACGGCCAGGGGCTTTGTGGTCCTGAGTTCCGGATTGGGTGGCTTCTGGTGCGCTCGGCTGCTGCTCAACACCGAGTCGAGTCAAAGATTCTTTAGATCCTTTTGTCTCCTTATTCTGAGCGTGCTGCTCTTGGCCTGCCTCTGGGGCTACTTGAGTACCGGAGCGATCTACGAATTACTCGACACGAATCCTCATCCGGTTGCGGATCGGATTCTTCTTCTCTGGTTCGCGCCGTTGTCACTCCTCTTCGCGGGCTCCTTGCTGAGAAGGGCCGTGGGCGGTCTGCATCTGCTGGTCAGTTATGTGGTCTTCTACCTGAGCGACTTGCGGTCCGCGTTCCTGACACCGATAGTGTTGGTGGTCCTGGCCGCGTTTTTCCGAATGATTCGGTTGAGATATGTAGTACTGATAGTCATCCTGGCCTCTGTGGCCACCATGTTTTTTGTCAGGCAATTACCGTGGACCAAAATAGGGACGGAGCACGAACCCGCTTACTACAGGGCCGAGAACTACGTATTCTCGCTACACATTGCCCTGAAACATCCGTTGCTCGGAATCGGATTGACTGCCCCGAGGGGTGAATTTCTCGAAGATTACGAGGTCAAATATCCATACGTCACTAAGGAGAAATTCGCCCATTCTGTGACACGGATAGGAGTCTCCGAGAACATCTTCCTCACATTCATGGCCGAATTGGGATTTCCGTTTGTGATTCTCTACGGAGTTTCACTCATCATTCTGGCGGCGCGGCTTGTGCGAGAAGCTTTTCAGCCTTCGGGTTCATCATTTCTCCATCCGCTGGCGCTCTTGTTGCCAATAACCGCGGGGCTGCTCCATTTCCTGGTGTATGATGGATTATTGCATCCGCAAGTCAGCTGGTTTTTTCACATCCTACTGGGTCTGATTCCAATGCGCAATCAAGAGAGTGATACCAAGTTGCATTCAAAGAAGCACAATGCACAGGCTCCGGACCGAGTCTTAAAGTCCCCTCTTGCCCCCCTTTGTCAAAGGGGGGCAAGAGGGGACTTCCCTCTGTGAGCATCGGAACCTGATTTAAAATATCGGTCAACTTTTTGGACACTTGCTATGGCTACCCTGTCCAAGGCGAAGCCATGGACCAGTGAACAACGGTAAAGACTTTCATACTTCGTTGTCTCCTATTGGAGGTGGTGGTTGGTATGAGCGCTCGTTAGTGGCTGGAGAATGTGGCTGGCGCCGTCCGGTCCCAAATACCGATCAAATGGAAAGGTCTTGATAATCCGATACCCTGGAAGCGGTCCCAAAGTCACAACATAGTCCTCTCGTTCAACCCACCACCAGCTCATGCCCTGACGCGGCTCGAACGGCCTCTTGCAGCAATGGTAGCCGTTGAATTCAAACCCTCCATCAAAATGGCATGGCGCTACGTTCATTTGGGTGACGAGGTATTGGTGAGCTTCCGCAACGCTCCGTTTCGTCTCCATGAAGTCGCGGACCCCCCCAATGCCGAGTACTGCGATAACAACGAAAGGAACAACGGCAGGCGCAAACTGCTTCCAGGACAAAGACAAAACATCGCTTGAGCGGGTTTCCGCAACGAGCCAGACGATGAAGAGCATACAAACCGGAATGAGGTACCGGTCGTGGAATCCGGTCAGCAGGATTATTCCCATGTAAATGAGTGCAGTGATCAGACAAAACGAACCGAGGAAGCTCATACGTTGGTCTGTCGATCTGTATCCTCTGCTCAGCAAATCCTTCAGTGACGAGGCCATAAGCGCCAATGTGACCAGAACCGCCGGCACAGCCCAGTACACCAGAAGATAGAACAACGGCTTGGAGATGGTCGAGGTTCTCTGAATTCCGAGAACATAAGTATCCTTCAACATGATCGGCCCGATTCCGAAATCAAAGATCACGTTCCGATGAAATAGCACGGGCGGATCCAAGAGGCCGGTGAAGAGCGCGGCTTCAAAAAGCGCGAACGCGGCAGTCCAAACAATGAAGAAATGCCTGAACGCCTTCCAACCAAAATAGCGCCTGTAACTCAAGGCCAGGACCGGTGATACGAGAAAGCAAGAGTAGCCGAGCGCTACACCAAACAGCAGTGACGACACATAGCCCAGGTAGCCGTAGAACCCTTTGGTCAGGGGGTTACGAAGGATTCCATGAATGACGTCGTGGTCCGTGACCGGAGTGCTCCCCACGCTCGCAAGAAAGACCTCGAAGGCCACCCAGGGAGTCAGTGTGATACCCAGGGCCAACAGAACGATCTTAAGCCGTCCCAACTCTCTGCCCTTTGGATGGAGGAAACATATGGCGCAGAACCCCAATGGAATCACGATGCCGATTTGCCGCGTGAGAATCGCAAGCAGCGCAAACACCATGCCGATGACGATCAAAACCGTTTGAGACTTCTGCGCGCCGAGGTAGAGGCACAGAACCGAGAATACGGTAATCGCAACAAAGGTGATGTCGGTCATGAAGGTAAAGGACTGGGAGAGAAACAGGGGATTGAAAACCAGTGTCAGGGTTCCCCACAGAGCAAGCCACCTGGATGCGCCGGAAAGCCGAAGCAGAATGAGCAACCCCATCGATCCCGCTATCCCCATGACCAGGACAGACACTCTTAGGGCTGTAAGCGAATATCCCACCACCTTGGTAAAACCCAGGGCCCAGAAAAGGTGAGTTATCAGCGCAGGCCCCCCGGGTCCCCAACCCGTGCGTATTATCCGGCCTTCATCTCTCAGCGCATCGAGGCTTCTGACGAAAGACCAGTCATCGTTGACCATGAATTCACCGATCGGGTCTACGAAGAGCACGACAACGCCCCACACGGCCAAGAGTATTGCCATTGGAAGCCACAAATGGAGTGCCGGTCCGTGCAACGACGCCCCTTCAACAACAGCCGCCTGGGACCAATCCGAAGGTCTTGACATGTCGGTGTTAGTCATGAAATGCCGGATACCTGATACTTCTTACGAGCGCCTGATTATGAACGCGGCGCCCCGTACGGTCAAGGGCTAAACCCTGCGCCGAGTAACCCTTCAGCTTCGGGGTGCTTTGAAGGTGACGGCAGACACACAGGTCTGCCCCTACGTCTGAGCTTAGGCCGGCGCCGGGACAGAGTGTAGGGGCGCACCTGTGTGTGCGCCCTTTTCACACTCGTCAAACTCGAGAACGTGGTCGTTCCAGTATCCCACCGAACGACTGAATGATTACGGTCCCGAATCAAACCATATGGACCTCAAACAGCCCTGATCGGAAATTGCAGGGGGCCAACGGTCGGATCTGCCGACGTGCACAGATCCCGAAGTAGGGAATTCAGCTGCGACTGAAACCTTTGGGCTGTGATATATTAGGCCGCTGATCTTGTAGATTCGGGCTATTCCTTCTAGAAGGCGCAATGCCCAACAGGAGTCTTGGATGGTCTCATCATGGGAAGAAGCGATGTTCGGGCCTACCGAAGAATTGAGAATGCTGAGAGAAACCGTTCACCGGGCCGCGAAAGAGAAGATCGCACCGCTGGCGGCCTCCATTGATGAGCAGGGGGAGTTCAACCGTGAGGTGGAAGCTCTGTGCTGGGACCTGGGACTGCTGACTCTAGTGCTCCCGCCTGAACTGGGGGGCCTTGAAAGGGACAAAGGAACCGCGCTTTGCATCGCGGTAGAGGAGATTTCCAAGTACTGTGCAGCGTCAGCCCTGTTGTTGATTATCCAGGCTGTGGGTTCGTTCCCCATTGTGCATGGAGCCTCGGAGGATCTGGGGAAGAGGATACTGACCAGGATCCGGGACGAGCGTGAATTGGTGGCCTATCTCGTCACAGAGCCTTCCGGTGGGTCTGACGTGGCGGCTGTCCAGACGCGGGCGGTCAAGGACAACAATGAATATGTGATTTCGGGCGCCAAGAGTTTTGCAACCAACGGAGGAGTGGCCTCGCTGTATTCGGTGCTGGCGCGCACGTCTGATGAAGGCGGCCACGGCGGGCTGTCCTTCTTTGTGGTGGAGCGTGAGCGGTCCGGTATTTCAGTGGGAAGGCCTGAGAACAAGTTGGGGCAAAGGGGCTCAAACACCACCGAGGTGACGCTCGACGAGGTGAGAGTCCCTGTGGAGAATCTGTTGGGGGTCGAAGGCCAAGGTTTTCTGCTCGCCATGAAGGACTTTGACATGTCTCGTCCTGCTGTGGCCTCGCAGGCGCTGGGCATAGCAGAGGGCGCGTTGGACGCGATGGTTGAATACGCCACGGAGAGACGAACTTTCGGAAAACCCATCGCTGATCATCAAATGATCAAAGCGATTCTGGCCGACGCAGCCACTCTCATAGAGGCGTCACGAGGGCTGGTCTATCGGGCGGCCGCTCTCCACGATCAAGGAAAGAACAACACGCAACTAGCGTCCATGGCAAAGTGCTTCGCGAGCGACGCGGCCATGAAGATCACTACCGACGCGGTCCAGGTGCTCGGAGGGTACGGATACACCAGGGATTTTCCGGTTGAACGCATGTTCCGCGACGCCAAGCTCACCCAGATATTCGAGGGCACGAACCAGATTCAAAGGCTCGTCATCGCTCGGGAGATGTTGATAGACGGGCGTCTGTATTCCATTTAGCCGTTGTTGAGGAGGCTTCATCAATGTTTCATCTCAACGAAGAGCAGCAGATGATTATCGACACGGTTCGCAAGATCGCGATCAATGAGATTGAACCGCGGGCCGCTGAACTGGATGATACCGCGGAGTTCCCTGAACATGCTCTTAAGGTGTTCGCGGAGAACGGCATATTGACCCCTTTGCTCCCAGCGGAATACGGCGGGGTGGAGACCTCGTTCGTAACTTTTGCCATGATCATCGAAGAGATCGCCAAGGTTTGCGCTGCCTCGGCTCTGCTGCTCATAGCCCAGGCCGACGGCATGCTGCCGATTCTCCATGCCCCTGATGATGCGCTCAGGGAAAAGTATCTGAACCGTCTTTCCGGCGATTCCCGGGCCTTGACGGCTATCGCGGCCACTGAACCGGCAGCGGGTTCGGATCTGTTGTCCATGAAGACGCGGGCCGTCCGCAAGGGAGACCGATACATTATCAACGGCCGAAAATGCTTCATTACCAACGGCTCAGTCGCGGACTTTTTTGTGGCGTACGCTTACACCGACACTGGGAAAGGCCCGGGGGGCATCAGCGCGTTCGTAATTGAGAAGGACTTCCCGGGGCTCAACTATGGAAAGAACGAAAACAAGATGGGAATGCGGGGTTCGATCAATTCGGAACTCATCTTTGAAGATCTTGAAGCTCCCGCTGAAAACCTGATCGGCTCGGAAGGGGAGGGCTTTGCCAATCTGATGACAACGCTCTCCATGAGCAGGCTCTTCTGCGCGGCCCAGGCGGTTGGGATTGCCCAGGGCGCGCTCGACCACGCTGTATCCTACGCAAAGGAGCGGGTCCAGTTCGGTAAGCCCATAGCAGCGCTGTCTCCTATCCAATTCATGATCGCTGACATGACGGCCGCGGTTGAGTCATCCAGATTGCTCTCTTACAGCGCGGCCCAAATGTTCGACGAAGGTCGCTCGCGTGAAGCCGGAGTCCAGGCGGCCATGGCCAAGTTCATGGCTTCCGACACCGCCATGTCGGTCACCACGGACGCGGTCCAAATCCACGGAGGCTACGGATACATGAAAGACTTCCCTCTTGAGAGGATGATGCGGGACGCCAAGCTCACCCAAATCTACACGGGAACCAATCAGATCATGAGACTGGTGGCCGGCCGATCCATCCTGGGATGACCGCCTCGTGAGTGGTGGCGACACCCGATTCTGTGGACGCCGACAATTCTTGACCCGCCCGAAGGGTGCAAGGAGGACCTTGGTGGACTACTTCAAAGACAAGATAGCAATCGTAACCGGCGGTGCATCCGGGATCGGACGCGCGCTCTGCCGGGAACTGAGCCGCAACGGATCTGTGGTTGTGGTGACGGACATAAATTCGGAGGGAGCGGAGAAAGTCGCGTCGGAAATCTCTACGGGTGGTGGCCGAGCGAGCGCCGCGTCCCTGGATGTATGCCAAGCCGAGGATGTTCAGCAAATCATAGATGATGTTGTATCCGAACATGGAAGGCTCGACTTCATGTTCAACAACGCGGGCATCGCCATCGCGGGAGAAACGCGCGACACGACCATTGACCACTGGCGCCGGGTTCTGGACGTTGACCTTCATGGCGTGGTGTATGGTACCACGGCCGCGTATCAGGTGATGGTCAAGCAGGGTTTCGGGCACATTGTCAACACTGCTTCCCTGGTGGGCTTGGGGCCTCTCCCTGGAGGAGCGTCCTATTGCGCGGCCAAACACGCGGTTGTCGGCCTTTCCACAACCTTGCGACTTGAAGCCGCGGACCTGGGAGTCAAAGTGAGCGTCATCTGTCCCGGCGCGATAGATACCGAAATATTTCAAGCATCAACATACATCAGGCTCAACCGTGATGAACTCCTCGGCAACTTGCCGCTCAAGGCCATGGACGTAAACCGGTTCGCAAAACGGGCTCTGAAGGGCGTTGCAAGGAATCGGGAGTACATCGTAATCCCCTTCACCGCTAGATTCATCTGGTGGCTGTTGCGGCTGTACCCCGGCATGCTGAGCCCCTGGGGTCGCCATATATGCAGAGATCTCAGGAAGTATAGGACCGAGTCGTGAGCGGAACAGCCTCCAGTTCCTCGGCAAGTTCCTCCGGCGTCACCTGAAAAGGGGAGACTTGGAAGCGAGAAAGCGCCTCCAGAAAGGCCGCCCGACTCAAGCCCGCCGGCGCCGCTACTAAAGAGATCGGACGCTCCTCCATCGCTACCCGGCAGATAAGCCGGCCTCCAAATCATAAGTAGTCACTTCTTTGTAATATGATCCACCGAGACGCGAATCAGTAGGGTAGGGTGGATATCGGATTCCACCGTCAACCTGGAGTGTTGAAGGGAGACCTCATTATGAGCAGATTGGTGTCAAAGGTTGGATTGGTTGGATTGGCTTCTGTTGTGTGTTTGATCTTGGCCTATGGTGACGCGATGGCTGCACGGAAAGCGCGGGAGGCAAAGGGTCGGTCACATGAGATTCGGCAGGCCAAAGATAGAGCAAAGCAGTTCCGCACGCTCAACAGGCAGAAGACGCGGACGCGGCAGGCAAGTCGGCGATCCCGGCAATTTCCGCAAGTGAAGCCTCGAGTGGAGCGGAGCGTATCCGCGAACCTCCTGGCCCAGGTGAAGCGTCGAGCAAACCGAATACGTAGGTCAAGTCGTACGCCACAACAGGTCCGTCGGGCCGGAAATCGGGCGCGGCACGTGCGCAGGCCCAACCATAGAGGAGATTGGTGGCGCCACGCCGATCGCGGTGCAAGACACGTGCGCCGGGCCTATCGTCGGGCAAACGGGTGGCACAAACAAAGACACCGTCCTCGCGGACACCGGGGCCCGAGACCGCGCTATGTCCATATCCCGCCGGCTGTAAATGTACTGAAACAGTTCACCTATGTGACTCCCCCGGGACCGGTGACGTACGTCGAGAGGGAAACTTACGATGATCGGACCTTTGAGAAGGTAATGATGGGAATACAAACCGCGGCAATGCTGTTGAATCAGATCAATGGGGTATTGCCTCCGCCTCGGGTCGGATTTCCTTTCCCGCCCCCGGGGCTGCCATAAACTTGTCTTGTTTCCGGAAAAAGGGACCGGGGGGCGCGCTTTTGCTGGAAAAGGCGTCCCCCGCGACCCTATAGGCGGTAACCTACTACGACTGTAGTTCCTCGTACGTCATTCCAGAGCCTGCCCCGGACCGCGCCGGGCCTGTGCTCTCAGATTCCATCAAACCTCATCCCGCCCTGCAGATTTTTCGGATCATTGGGCTCCTGAAATCGGGGTAAACCTGCGCTTCCAGAGCGGTTCTTGACGTTCGTATTCTTCCAAGATATCAGCGATCCTTTTCCACGGCGGATCTTTCCTTCCCAAGGCCACATCGCCAAGGTAGGAACCCAGGGTCCACGCGCCCCAGAAAGCCATGCCCGCTGATACCAACTTGATCGGGCTGAATATGATTCTGGTCATCCTTTTCATCTCCTGTTCAAATAAATGCTGAAATCGTCGGCAATACAACCCAAGCCGCGGCTAGATGTCGTAGACTTGAGCCTCCCTGTGAGCGGCGGATTTCTTGTCCAAATAGCCCAGGACCAGCCCCGCTACGGCCACGTCGTCGAGCCACCCGAAGAATGGAATGAAATCAGGTACCGCGTCGATGGGCGAGATCAGATAGAGCAGGGCCGCGACAACAAGAATTATGTCACCTGTGGTGCATTCCGCTGAAAGAAGATAGTCCTTGAGGCGCCGAGCCCGTGCCACCAGCTCGGAATTCCGGACCTTCCTGATCCAATCAGGTAGTTCCTCCGCGACCCGAGCATACGCCCGAGGATCACGGGCCGCTTCAACCCATTTTGAGTTCTTGAAATCACTTGCATTCATTGCAGTCTCCTCCTTATTCGCTTTCAAGGTCATCTGGTTGCATCTGCTGACTCAGGCAATTCCGCGCCCTATTCTCTACAATACTGCGCGGGATTGCTCCTTCTAATCACAGAGCAGTTCCCATCAGTTCTCCTTCATTGTTTGCTCTTCAAGTTCTTCAAGTTCCGACTCTTTTTCGGCCAGCTTCTCGCGGAGGGCTCTGATCTCCTCAAGCCGCTTCTCCTTTTCCTTTGAAGCCCTTTCCGCTTGGATCATGTTTTCCAATTCCTGTTCCTTCCCCCCCAGTTTCTTGTTCAGCAGGCGATAGATTCCCAGCCCACTTGCCACGGCCGCGGCGCCAATAGCTATGCCACCTATTCCGATCAGAGTCCAAAGGACCGCGGCAGCCGTGCCGGTGGGTTTCGCCTCTCCCTTCAACCATCTCTGCACGGTTGTTTCGGCAACGTTCAGAATCCCTGCCAACTTGCCCGGAGTGAGCTTTTCCTGCTGCATGAAACGCGCGATGAGTCGGGGAATCTCGGCAATTTCGGTGTTCTTGCGGGATGACATTCGCAACTCCCTATGCTTCTGCATATCATGATAGACATAGCTGGCTCGAATGTCAAGTCCTTGAAAGCAGAAAGATGCAGAAACTAGAGGGCCTGCAAATGCAGCACGCACTGTGCGAGTGTACATCGGCCTTTGACAGCCTCTGGTCGTCTCAAGGGAACATGGACGGCGATAGGTTGGCCGGGGATGCTTGCTCAGCGGAGGTATGGCGCCCGAGATATGGGGCGCGGAACAGCTATTTCAAGGCAAGTCGAGCGAGATCACCGACGGAGCGATCATCAAACTCGTTGTCAATGTAGAGTCGGATCAGGGCCGAATCCTCGGTTAGTTCCCGAAGCCGCGAACCGACGCCCGCAACACCGAGAATTCCGGCAGCCCAGGCGGCAAGTCCCCGCACGATGGGATCTGTTGATTCCATGTACTTGGGCAGATGAGACCCGGCTTCCCGAACCAGGGCCGGCCTCAAGCGGGCCAGTCTGACCAGTCCCCACAATAGCCCCCTCTGAAGGGGTTCGTATTCCAGGAAGTTTCCATCTTCATCCAGATATGAGACGAGAATAGGGGCAAACTCCTCAGCCAGGCGCTCATTGCGAGCCATGATTTCGCCCATGGCCTCCGCCGCGCCCCAACCGATTCCGCCCGATTCGTCGTTCAGACTCCACATGAGCCTTCTCATAATTATCCGAGCGCCTTCCATGTCAGTCCGAGCCATGTTGTCGACGACCGTGCCCATTGCAGTGATCGCCCTCCATCGCACTTTCTCGTCCTGGTGCAAGAGGAAGGAGAAAAGGGGATTGATGACCCGGCGTCCCCGGATCTTGCACAATTGGATTAAGGCATTGTCCAGATCAGCAGATTCGAGAAGGCTCAGAACCTGCTTCTTCAATCCGCGTCGGTCGTTCCTTTTCATGAAGCAATCGCCAACACAAGACCTCCACAGGTTCCGCTCTTCAGAGCAGACCTATTTGCTTTGCGTCTCGTACGAGATCGTCCCTGAATTTGGGATGAGCAAGGCTGATAATGGCCAGTGCCCGGTCCCGGGTTGATTTTCCCTTTAGGTTTGCAACTCCGTATTCGGTCGCCAGGTAGTGTGTGTCCATTCTTGGGACGGTCACCACTGCCCCGGATTGTAGACTGGGAACTATTCTTGAAATCCTACCTTCTTGGGCTGTGGAGCGAAAGGCTATGACGGATTTCCCACCCGTTGAATGAAAGGCCCCGCGCACGAAATCGAGCTGTCCACCGGCTCCACTGTACTGGAAACCTTCAAGATACTCTGAGTTGCATTGGCCGGTAAGGTCCACTTCAAGGGTGGCGTTGATGGAGATCATGTTGTCGTTCCGACGGATCACCGCCGGGTCATTTGTGTACGACACAGGATAGCTTGCCATGCTGGGATTGTCATGGAGGAAATCATACATTTCATTGTCCCCGAGGGCATTGGTAAAGACGTGTTTCCTCGGGCTCAGATTCTTTTTCCTTCCGGTGATCGCTCCGCTCTTGATGAGGTCGGCCATACCGGGACAGAACAGCTCCGTGTGGATTCCCAGGTCCTTGTGTCCATCCAGGTACCGGGTCACGGCCGCTGGAATGGCCCCTATTCCCAACTGGAGGGTTGCTCCGTCAGGGACCATCTCCGCTATGGAACGGGCCACGGTCTCATCCTCAGGTTTCGGTGCAGCGGGGAGGATTTCCGCGATCGGAACATGGTTCTCCACCACCGCGGCGACTTCCGAGATGTGGAGGAGAGAATCGCCGAACACTCGGGGCATGTGCTCGTTCACTTCCACTATCAATCGCTTGCAACAGCGAGCCGCTGTGGAAGTGTAGTCGTTGACTGTGCCGAAGCTGAAGAATCCGGCATTGTCCATGGGGGAGACCATGGTGACGGTCACGTCTATGTCTATAAAATCCCGGCATAGCCTGGGAATCTCGTGAAAGTTGCAGGGCACAAAGTAGTCCAGGCCGCTCTTGACCTGATCCCTGTCACCTTTGCTGATGAACCACGTGTATGGGTCTACGCGGTCTGCCAGCTCCGGCGATAGGATTGTGCTGGTTGCGGCTTCCATTGGGAACATGGACCACACTTTGATGTCCCTAAGGTCATCGCTCTTGACGCGTTCCGCGATCGCGGCCAGGAGCGCGGGCGGCTCAGCGTTGGCCATGCCGTGGACAATGGTGCTTCCATCGGCGATGTGTCTCACCGCGTGCTCCGGTGTGGTAAGTTTGTCTCGGTACAGTGAGCGGTACAATGTTCCTCCCTCGTGCCTGGATTGAACCGAACAACGCTTGCACAAAGGGTCAATCCAATCCGAATTCCTCCAAGACAGATTACATCGGGGTCAGGCTTGACATATGTGTATTTGGTCGGCCCCTCCCTGGAACAGCAAGCACAAGTGCGATTGTTCCGACTCTTCAACAGCGGTAACCCGCCCACTATTGCCACGAAACATGGGAAAGCAAATATGTCAAGCCTGACCCCATCTCGCGGAAGACTCCGAGGCCCGTCTTAATCGACCATGAGTAGACAGTACTTATTGTTGGTCTCGGTTCGTTCTCTGAGCGTCTGTATGAAGTATCCATTGTTGCGGGCTGTTTGATACACATCCATCCCGCACGATTCCATGCTGGGTCTTGCTGTCGACGGGAAAACGCAAAGCTCCCCGTCCGGGGCCCCGCATTTCTTGCACAGGCCACAGGGTCCAGCCAGAAACACAAAAGCTTTGTAGTACCCGTCCTTGAACATCTTTCCTTCCAATTCTACGAAAGCCTCATAACATTTGGCGACATGCGCTTGTTTTTCCGGCGTGTGAGGCACTTCCAAATGAATCAGAATCGCTCTGCGGTACGAGTCCAGGTTGGCTCTGGTCTGTTCGGGAGTCGGAGTATGAGGGGGGCAGCAATGGCCCTTGCCGTACCCGGGGCAGCCGAACTGGCATTTCATCCTTACCCATTGCGCGGTTACTACACTGCTGGGATGGATAGGTTTGGCGTGAGTCGCTCCACTTTCAAGGGCCAGGGCCAAGTATTTGTCCAAGTCCTGGTCTGCTGCTGAGGTTCCTTCCTGAGGAGAAGAACTCAGTGGTGAAGATTGCATGGGGTTGTCCTTCCTGAAACGATTTTGGCCGCAAGCCACCGTGCATCTCGGGAAACAGGCGACACGGCTCTTGAGGTCTTCGGGATCTGCACAAAGCGCTGTATGGCCCCTAAGATGTCCCAGTAACGGGACCCGGTCTACGACCTGCCACCATTGAGAGGCAGGTCGTCCACGTTGGAGCATAGCCCACCACGGATTGGCCGGTCAATGCCAAAGACAGAGGATTACAGATTTGCGTTGTGAATCAGCGTCGTTTATGCTAGTAGCACCAAAAGGGCTCGCAGTCGCGGCACGGAAAACCTCATTCGGGGCGTTCTTATGTCCAGGAAGGAACAGTTTCTGTGGGTGGTGCAGACCGGTTGCCTTACCCGCGCCATAAAGGACAACTGGGATATCAGCTTCCCGATTAGGATTATGGCGAGTGCGACGCGGGTCCCGGAAGAGGCTATACCGGAAGACATAGACTCGGCCGCGTTTGAGTTCCTGCAATGGCAATTCAAGTACGGTTCAGAGGAGGATCAGACCGCTCCGGAATGGCTGCAGTCTTACCTGGAGGCCAATGTCGAAGACACGGCATAGTGAAAGTTATGAGACCTGGGCCGGTGGACCACTCGCAACCGGAATGAGCCGGGCTGCACCCAGCGGCCTGCCGGGAAGTACCTACCGGACGTAAGGCAAATCACGCCCCCCTTGAATAATTGCCCATAAACCTCCCTCCTCAACGATCTTGAACCGGCCTTCAAGGCCGGCGTCGGCCAATGATTGGCGAAACTCGGCCCGGGAGACTACTCTTTTCCCAAGCGCGAAGTTCAGCCTGCGAGACTCTTGCGCTAGCCCCTGTATTACTTGCGTGTCCGTGTGAGACCCGAATCCGCCACCGATAAATGCGATTCCTCCGGGCGCCGGAACTCGGCTCATCTCTGCGGGCACAGACCCTAATGTGTCCAGGAAAAAGAAGACCCCGCGAAAAACTGCCAGATCATATGTGTCGGCGGGCAGATCCATAGGTGCCAGGGGACTGCGAACAACCGTCAAACGCGCTCGCTGTGTTTCGTCGATCATGCCCTGCCAGTCTGCTTCAAAGCTCCCCACAAGTTCCTCCGCGTCGATTGCGACTGTCAGCCGGCTTGCGGGGAACATGTCGAGCAACGCTAAGCCGACGCCGCCTGAGAAACAGCCTACCTCCAGGATCTCAACAGGAGGGGAGGCGCAAAGATCCGCTACTTGCCGGGCCAGCCCTTCATAGACCGGGCCCCACAACCTGTTGATATCTCTAACCAGACCTAGATCCATGTCGGTGGCGGATCTCATGCCCCAAGCTCCTGCCAAGCCTATCGGTTGATGACTCTACCGGGATTATGAATCCTCATCTTTGTGTGGGACCGACCGTTCGTACAACCTTTGCTCAAGAAGGACCGCGACGTCTGCATCCTGTATTGACCCTACTTCAGGCGAAAACGGAAGTCAAAGAGGACGAATCATCTAGCATGTCACTGCGAACCGCGAGATGCAGCGTTCCGCGGGAGACCAAGCTCCATATCTGCTGAGAAGGAGATTGCTTCGCTGCGCTCGCAATGACATCTTGCCGGCCCTCCGAATGACTGGGGGTTACACTCCAGGCAAATACGCTATTGACTTTGGACCGTGGTTGTCGGACACTTCTACGGTTGGCTGTGTGGAATAGCAGAAATGATGATACGACACGTATGTTGAACCCGGCTCATAAGGAGAGGCAAGCGTGATACTCGATTTTCAAACCAACAACCTGACCACGGTCGAGATGAAAGACCAGGGGCTTTGGAGGGTCATCACCAGGGCCGATGACAACCTGTTTGCGGCTGAGATCGCGCTGGAAGTGGCCGTTCCGGCCCTCGACATTCGAGATGCGACCATTGAAGTCAAGAGGGACTACCTTGGCCTGGTTCCGGATCTGTCCGCCAGGAGAGAGAGACTGATAGGAGTCAGAGTTGGTCCCGGTATGACCAAGATCATTCGAGGAATCATGGGTGGGGAAGGCGGTTCGGATCGTGTTGTAGAGATGGTCCTCGAAGCCATGGAAATGTTGATCAACGCACTCACCGTCCCGGAACTGAGAAAAGGGTTCGAGGCCGCGAGCGGTGCCGTCAAGTGTGAGTCCGATGGACCCAAGGTGTTCCTGAATGACGTGGCCATCACAGAGGATGCGGTGAAATTGATGGCAGGCAATCCCAGGCTGAAAGATAGTTGCGCGGCTTTTCGGGATTTGTGATTCTGACTTCGATCTCGGAACGCGCTCCGATGATTTCGGATCGATCCCTTTGGAGAGGAAACACAGGTATGCTGGCCTATTCTCGGTGCAAATCAATGGGTGTCCAGGTTCAAGGTGAGGATCGCAGGGTCGTCAGTGGAGTCCTGGAAGACGAACTCTATGCCATGCAATGTGAGATAGCGGTCAACTGGCCGACCCTTACGATCGAGTCGGTACAGACTCGGATGAAGCGTTTCACAACGTCGCGGTGTCTCAGGGCCGAAGACGTTTTCGTCAAAGCGGAAGGTTGGAAACTCGGGCCCGACCTTGATTCGCGAATCAAGAAAGAGCTCGGCCGCCAGGGTTGTCGTCATATGGCTATTCTCATGGTGGACTGTTGTCGTTCTCTGGCAAGAGCGGAACTGGCAAGGGAACTGACGTCCGCACTGCAAGCCGATCCTGATCTCGACCGCAACGAATTCCTCAATCGATTCTTCGCTCAGTACCCTGACCTGAAGGATTATCTGCGCCTGCAATAGAAGATGGGAGCGTTTTTTCTATGATTCTGGATCTTCACATCCACACTACCGCTTATTCGCCGTGCAGCGAAATGTCGCCTGACGAATTGATGATTGCCGCCAAGAAGATAGGCCTGGACGGCGTATGCGTGACCGAACACGACAGGCTCTGGACGCCTGAAGAAGCCGTGGCTCTCAGTGAAGAGCACGGTCTGCCCGTGTTCCGCGGTATGGAGGTCACCACTACCGGCGGGGATATTCTGGTGTTCGGGCTCGAAGAAGAGCCGAAGGAGATATGGACTCCCGGAGAACTCAAGGAAAAGGTAGATCAGGCCGGTGGAGTAGCCATAGCTGCTCATCCCTTTCGGGGCTTTCTGGTCTTTGGGTTCGGCACATTGCAGATGGATTTGAGTCACGCGGTAGAGACACCTGTGCTGGGCGGCGTTCACGGGGTGGAGGTCTGCAACGGAAATGTGACTGATGATGAAAATGATCTGGCCCGGCGAGTAGCCGATGAAATGGGCCTGTTGAAGGTCGGCGGGAGTGATGCGCACGTGCGTGGAAAAGTGGGAAAGTGCGTTACGCGTTTCGAGGCCGACATCGAGAATGAGGAGCAACTGATCAAAGCCATTTTCAGTGGAAACTATTCCGTGGAAACACTCAAGTGAGAGATATCTCGAAGAAAAGTGCGCGGATTATGCTGCTTCGCCGCTAAACGCGTAAAATCTCGGGGCCTACATGGGGGATGCTCGCGAAGGCGGAGACTCATCTCCCCTCCAAACCTCCCCCATCGTGATTCCGCCGGGTTGCACATCTCCCGGCGAACGGTTACGCCTGTTGACACAGACCTCTCTCGCGGCAAACCCGGATTTCAACAGTATTCTCGAAATGGTATCACAGGGATTAATCGCGTTCTTCAAGGTTGAGGGTATTCTTCACCAGTTCTTTCTCGTGATCAAAGTTGGCTATCCTTTGAATCATGATCTTCTGGGCCATCACAGGCCCCGCGCCGTGCCAGGTGCCTACTCCATGTAGACCCGCTGTCCAGTTCTGCAGCAACTTGTGTACCTTGAGGATGTTTTTGGTGGGCTCCTCGGAGCCGAAGCTGAAGAATTCCTCCACATAATCCCGGGTTTCCGGATTCTTCAGTTCCTTCAGCGAAGGCATGGTGACCACCAGACCTCCGCCGATGTCTCCCGCCAGGGCCATGGTACGCCAAAACGCGTTGCAGATATTGAGCTTGGACACATTGCCCATGAGGTCGTCCGGGAGAAAAACGCCCGAGCCCGGGGGCTCTTCGGAGCCTAGCCTTGCCGCTGCCAGACCACAGGCTCGGCCGGTTTCCCTGAGCACAACCATTTCGGTCAATTGCTCGTTGATGTGGGACACCTTGTCCAGGCCCTTGTATTCCTGTATCAGTTTGCACGCTCCAATAATCTGATTCATGAAGCCGACTTTGCAGGTACCGCCGCAGGTCATGCGATGGGTCTGGGCGAAGCGGCCGACCATCCTGCCGGAATATCTTGATTCTCCACAGTGGAAAACCCGGTCCCACGGTACGAACACATTGTCAAAGATTACCATTGAGGTCTCTCTTTGTCCGTACAGAGGGTTGCCCAACTCAGAAATGTCATCGGCCTGTTCCCTCTCCGCGGAGTACGCGGAATACTGGCAAACGTAAGTTATTCCATCGGTGTCGGTGGGGAGGGCAAAGGCAACCGCGTAATCCTCTTCCCCCTTTGAATGTGCTGACTGCGGCAAGACTACGACTTCGTGACTGGCGAATGCTCCGCTGATATTGATCTTTGCCCCCCTCACGACGATCCCGTCCTTTTTCCTTTCTACTATTCGCAGGGACAGGTCGGGGTCCGGCCAGTCGATAGCCTTCTTCTGTCTGTTTCCCCTCGGCTCGGTAAGCGCGCCGGCCACCGCAAGGTCTTCTGTCTGCACCATCTTGAGGTAGTCCAGGAATCGGGGATGATATTCGGTTCCCAGATCTTTATCCATTTCCCAGGTGGTTGCTGCCAGCGCGTGGAACGCGTCGTACCCTACGCAACGGTATATGCAGGTCCCCAACCGCTCTGCCGTAAAGGTCCCGGCCTGGGCCTTGGCCACAAGATCATCTATGCTCGCGCTTACATGGGTGTATCTGTTCACTGTTTCGTCGATAAGAGGTGAGTGACAGGTCATTACCTCCTTGGATGCCGGGTCCATGGCCCATCGATAGCTCGCCTTGTTTGACTCCACAACCGTTCGAGTATTGGGGTTGTCCAGCACGCTTTCGACCCGGTTGCCGTTCATGAAAATCCTCGGGTTCCGCTGCTTGAGGCTGTCTTCGAATTGTTCCGGTGTCATCAGCGCCATGGCCGTCCTCCTATGTGGTCGCTTCTGTTCGTTGTGGTCATCATAAGACAACAACGCAAAACCGCGTCTTTGTCAAGTTTGGTCGGAATCGAGGAAGCAAGCCCTAAGTTTCGCGGGGCAGATATTTTCATCGATGGTGTCATTGCGAGGAGTGAAACGACGAAGCAATCTCCCAACCAGGCAACTTGGGTATTGTTTCGCTGTGCTCGCAATGGCATGTTCACCGGAAACGTTCCCCCGCCCCGTATGACTGAAGGCTTAATCGGGGAGATGTTCCGGATCCGGTGCTTGCTCCTCCTACCCGTAGCTTCTATAGGCCAAGACCATTGCGTCGACGCGAGCGGCCCTGGCCTGCATCAAGGTCTGTGCCGCGGCGCCTATGGTGGCGCCGGTGGTCATCCATTAAAAGGCCCTCTGTCAAGGGAAAGGTACTCCTATGCGAGGAAACCGGGAGTTTCCTTGCTGAGGGTTTGTCAGGTACGGTACAGCTTCCGGTACTGCTCTTCTTCACCTTTGCCGAGTTTTCGATGTCTGGTGTCGGTTGATATTTTCCGCACCGCACCAGTCATCCATCAGGTTCTAGGCTTGGCCCACGGGGGGGCCGCGCCCCTTCCGCACTTGGCGGACCATAAAATCTTCGGTTCCATGCCGTGTCCAAGTGTATTGGGACAAATCTCATGGTTTTTAGCCAACCCATTGTGGCTCACGGCCTGGGCGGTAAAGAGTCCGGCTGACCGGATTCTTTGGAGTAAGCGGCGTCCCAATCAGATCTAGTGGTTTTGCCAACCCCTATACAGGTTCACCGCTTACGCCAACTGTTTAACCAACAAGTCTCTCCTGCTCGAAGGGAACATGGTCCCTCATGATGTAGTAAGCCGCTCGAGCCAGTTTGTGTGCGAGCGCGATGTGAGCAACCATCCGATTGGCCCTGGATGCTTTTCGATCGTACCAACTCCTTATATTGGGATCGTAGCGCCGAGCCATTTCTGAGGCTTCCGAGAAAGCCAATGCAAGATATTTGTTACCGTTCTTCTTGTTGCCGGCCCCCTTTTTCTTGCCGTTGCTGGTCCGGCTCGTGGGAACCTTTCTGCAATAGGAAGCATAGTTGCCTGCCGCTGGAAACCGACCTATAGGACCGGTCTCCAACATTATGGTGAGCGCGAGAATTTTGCCGACACCGGGAATAGTCTTAAGAAAAATGTATTCCGACTTCAACTCAACGTTGCCTTCCACAGTCTTTTCCACTTTGATGATTGGTCTCGTCAAGTCATCGATGGCCTGCTTGCTCACTTCTCCACTCAGGGCCAGATCGTCCTTCAGCAGCGGCGCAACGTGATTGTGCGTAAGCTGCTTTATCTTGGCCGCCCTCAGGCTACCACCACCGTTGCGAGCAATTATGTTTTGTGAACTGTTAATTAACGACGTTCTTAGTTGCACCAGGTGCATGCGGTTCGTAGCAAAGCACGCACCGGGCGCTCGTTTCTGGGATATATGTAACCTTCAGGTAGTATGCTTAAACGTAACATTTCAGCCAACCAAACTGCATCGCTATTGTCATCAGAATGTTTAAGGCCCTCGTACTTCTTGATAGCGGCAGGATTGGCCAGATGCACTTTGTATCCGGCCTCCATGAGCGCATCCACTAACCAATACCAGTTGAAAGTAGACTCGACCACTATGCCTTGAAGCCCCTCCCTGTATCGTTCAATCACCTCCAATAGATTCTCCGGATCGTTGGTCAGTTTCTTGTTAAACATCGTCTTCCCTTCTCTGTCCATCACCGCGAGAAAGTTATTCCTTGAATGAAGATCGATCGCAGCGTATAACTCCATTGGGCACCTCCTGTTTTTTAGTGGCAAATCGGGGATATCACATTCCCCGATACAGAGGTGCCTTTTTATGATTATCAGGTCTTGCTTCTTGACTTTTCACTCTCCCGCCGGCGCAGAGGGAGGGTGATCTTGACACCAAATATCAATGCGCATCACTATAGCTGGAAGCCTACTCGGGGAATTGTTCCGGATCCCGTGTTTGCTCCTCTTCGCGGTACCTTCTATAGGCCAACACCATTGCATCCACACGAGCGGCCTTGGCCCGCTTCAAGGTCTGTGCCGCGGCGCCTATGGTGGCGCCGGTGGTCAACACATCGTCGATCAGAAGTATCTTGGATCCCGTGATTCTGTGGGGATCGGAAACTCCGAACGATCCCTTGATGTTGGTGATCCGTTCCTTTCTGCCAAGTCTGACCTGGGGGGGGGTGTCCACGGTCTTTTGGAGCAGGTCCCGCGCCATTCTGACGCCTGTGTGGCTGGATAGTCTATGGGCAAGCAGGAGCGATTGGTTGAATCCCCTGGCCCGGAGCCTCTTGCGGTGAATTGGGATAGGAATGATCAGGTCGAAACCCTGAACCTGAAAATGCCGTTGAAAGCACTCGAACAGTATTTCTGCGAGCGCCTTGGCAATATACATTCTCTTGCCGTACTTGAAACGGAGAACAGCGTCTCGCAGGGCGTCTTCGTGCAGCGCGGCGCACCTGGCCCTGCCGTAGGCCGGAGAATCTGATAGGCACCTCCCACAGATGGGAGCATGTTCCCGAGTGGACAGTCCTGAGACCGGTAATCCGCATATATGGCAAAATGGTTCCGGAATCTTCTTTATGGAATCCCGGCAATTGCCGCAAATGTTGGCATCAGTCGGATCACCGAGCGGCTTTTCGCAAAGGTGGCAGACTGCCGGAAAGAATATGGCCAACATCGAGTCTGTCAGATCTGTCAGTCCCGCGCTAAGCAACAACACCCGCTCTCCTTTGCCGCGTTATGATCGGGTCAGCTTATCAGGGACGCGGTGGAACCATCAACAAGAAAAGGGCCCGCGCAAGGCCCGAGAAAACCAACATGCCGTAATAAACCCACACCGACGCCCGGAATTTCTGGTATCATATGATTGTTCTGATAGAGGAATGCGCCCCAAGAAGGGACATTCCAGCGCAGGAACCCGGACCCGGGAGGAGCTTTCCAGGACCCATGAGCCGGATAATCACCATCACCACGGATTTTGGAACACGCGACGGTTTTGTCGCGCAGATGAAGGGAGTCATCCTGGGGATCGATCCAGCCGCGCGGCTGGTTGACATCACCCATGACATCGAACCCTATTCAATACTTGAAGGGGCACTGGTACTAAAAGGGATCTCCCGGTATTTTCCAAGGGGGACGATCCATTTGGCCGTCGTGGATCCCGGGGTGGGCGGCAGTCGCCGTGCCGCGGTTTTGACCGCGGGCGGGCGCATGTTCGTCGGTCCGGACAACGGCCTCTTTTTCCTGGTTGCGTCAAGGGATAGAGAATGTGAAATGAGGGAGATCACCAATGCGGATTTCACATTTCACCAGCCTCACCCGACATTTCACGGCAGAGACCTGTTTGCTCCCGCTGCCGCTCATTTGTCGCTTGGAAAACCGTTTGCTGATGTTGGGCGTTTGATCAAGCATCCCGCATCCAGTCCTGTTCCCGGTGTGATCCACACAAGCGAAGGTCTGGAAGGGGAGGTTATCCACGTTGACAGCTTCGGAAACCTTATGACCAACGTGGAGGCCGGCATGCTTAATCGCCTGGTAGCCACGGTAAGCGTGGGTGATGTAAAGATAGGCGGGATCAGCCGGTTCTTTGGGGAAGCGGACAAAGGTCGGCCGCTGGCTTTGATCAACAGTCTAGGTTTTCTTGAAATCGCTGTGAATCGGGGTAACGCGGCCCGGGATCTGGGGCTGGGCCTGGATGCGCACGTTAGGGTAGGTTGGGCTTGAAATCGGAATGGGCCGTGTTTCCTTTCACTCGTTCCTCGGCCTTGTTGTTCCAACCCGGGGCCGGGTGCGAGGCAATGCCGACCTGCAATCATGGGATATGCTCGAATGCCCCCTCGTAATTCAAGGCTTAGGGTGTGTCACAGAATAAACCTTGCATCAGGTTGCTGACCCAATTGAAGGGGCTGACCTACGTGTCTGCCCCAATGTAAGGGCGCGCGCGGGAAAGGGCGGACACATAGGTCCGCCCCTACAGGAGAATGCCACCGTTATTTCGTGACAGGCCCTTAGCTCCCGTGAAGCAATGTGGTTGAATCCGTGAGCATCATATATTATGCTTAACACGATGCTCGTATTGACGTAGAATGAGGTAGGTGCATGGAGGTGGCGTTGAATACCGCCAAGAAACCCAGGATACTTTTGGCCAAGCCTGGTCTGGACGGACACGATCGGGGCGCCAAGGTGATCGCGCACGCGCTCAAGGACGCGGGGTTCGAAGTCATTTACACGGGTCTTCATCAAACGATTGAAATGATAGTGCAAACCGCTATTCAGGAAGCAGTGGACGTGATTGGATTGTCGATCATGTCCGGGGCACATATCCCCATTTGCCGGCGATTGTTCGCGTTGCTGGATTCAAGAGGCGTGGATGACGTTGTGGTGCTGGTGGGGGGCGTGATTCCCGGTCAAGACATCCCCAAACTGAAAGCTCTCGGAGTGACTGAGGTGTTTCCGGGAGGCTCGGATATTGATGCGCCCGCGGAGTTTATCCGAAAGCGCCTTGTGCAATCCGCTCCATGATTTACAGGGGGTCAGCATGAACCCGTCTCCGGAACCATATAAGCCGAAGAATCACATCAGAATAGTCACCGCCGCATCTCTTTTTGACGGACACGACGCGGCCATCAACATAATGCGCCGGATGCTTCAGGCCACGGGCGCTGAAGTGATTCATCTCGGCCACAACCGATCCGTGTCCGAGGTGGTTGTTGCAGCGGTCCAGGAGGATGCTCAGGGTATTGGCCTGAGTTGCTATCAGGGCGGGCACGTAGAGTTCTTCAAATTCATGGTGGACCTGTTGAGAGAATACCGGGCCGACCATATCAAGGTATTCGGAGGCGGAGGCGGAGTCATAGTTCCCCAGGAGATTCGGGAACTTGAAGCGTACGGTGTGACCAAGATCTACGGCCCGGAGGATGGTCGCAAGATGGGCCTGCAAGGGATCATCAACCATTTTGTGGAATCCTGCGATTTTCCCATGTCCGACGGCAGCCTCAACGGCAATCTCGCGGATCTGGGCCCACGAAATTGGGGTCTCATAGCCAACACCATCACTACAGTCGAAGTGGCAAAGGCCGGCGGAAACAGCGATTTTCCATATATTCGTTCTACGCTCCAGGAGATGACAAGCGGACGCAAGGTTCCGGTTCTCGGAATAACCGGGACCGGCGGCGCGGGCAAGTCTTCCCTCACGGACGAACTGGTCCTCCGATTTCTCAACGACCAAGAAGATAAGACCATCGGGATTCTCTCCGTGGACCCGACCCGTCGAAAGACCGGCGGCGCGCTTCTGGGCGACCGAATAAGGATGAACTGCATAGATGATGATCGTGTCTATTATAGGTCCCTTGCCACCAGAGGCGTGGGGATGGAGATCCCCGATCATATGGAGGAAGCTATTGAAGTCCTGAAGGCATCGGGATTCGACCTGATAATAGTGGAGACCGCGGGCATAGGGCAGGGTGACGCCGCCATTGTGCCCATGGTGGATCTCTCCCTCTATGTGATGACCTCCGAATTCGGCGCTCAGAGCCAGTTGGAAAAGATCGACATGCTCGATTTTGCGGACATCGTGGCTGTGAACAAATACGACCGCAAAGGATCCGAGGATGCTATTCACGATGTGCGTAGACAGCTGCAACGCAACCAGGTCGCGTTTGAGAAAGCGCTGGAAGACTTCCCGGTCTACGGCACGATCGCCTCACGGTTCAACGATGACGGTGTGACAACACTTTACGTGGGCATCATCGAAGCTCTTCAAGAGAAAGTGGGAACAGACTGGACCACTCCGCTGAGCGCAAGAGATGACCGCAAACCGTCTTCCCGGACTATCATCATTCCGCCGGAGCGGTCAGCCTACCTATCTGATATAGCTGATACCCTTCGCAGATATCACGGGTGGGGCAAGGAGCAAGAAGACCTTCTTCGGCGGCTCTGGCACCTGGATTCGGCCGCACACGAACTGTGGAAAAACCGTGCAGCGGAAGATTCCACGGCTCTGAGAGAGCTAAAAGAGGCTCAGGAAAAGATTGAAAAGAAGCTCGATCCCAGGGCCCTCCAACTCGTTGCGGAATGGGATGATCTGAAACAGTCCTACAGCGGCGACAAACTGGTGTATGAAGTGCGGGGACGTGAGATTAGCGCTAACCTTAAGGTCACGACACTCAGCGGGAGCAAATTGCCCCGCATAGCGCTTCCCAAGTTTGAGGATCAAGGGGAAATACTCAGATGGCGGGTCAGGGAAAATCTACCCGGGATGTTCCCCTACACTGCCGGGGTGTTTCCCTTCAAGCGAGCGGACGAAGATCCTACGAGGATGTTCGCGGGTGAAGGAGACCCCTTCCGAACAAACCGACGTTTCAAATACCTCTCAAGAGACAGCGAGGCGAAGCGGCTCTCCACCGCGTTCGACTCCGTTACCCTTTATGGCAGAGACCCGGAACGTAGGCCGGACATCTATGGCAAGGTCGGCACCTCCGGCGTCTCCATCTGCACTTTGGACGATATGAAGGAACTTTACTCGGGGTTTGACCTGTGTGCGCCTAACACATCAGTTTCCATGACCATCAACGGGCCCGCTCCAATGGCTCTGGCCATGTTCTTCAACACCGCGATAGACCAACAAATGGAGAGATTTCGCGATGAGAACGGATTCGAGCCGTCCGCGGAACAGACAGCCCGGATTAGGGCCGATGTGCTGACCAATGTTCGCGGCACAGTGCAGGCGGATATCCTGAAAGAGGATCAGGGTCAGAACACCTGCATCTTCTCAACTGATTTCTCGCTAAGGATGATGGGAGATGTTCAGCAGTATTTCATCGACAATAATGTTCGGAACTTCTACTCTGTTTCCATATCCGGATACCATATCGCTGAAGCGGGGGCCAATCCCATAACCCAGCTTGCTCTTACCCTGGCCAATGGGTTTACCTACGTTGAGTACTATCTTTCCAGAGGAATGGAGATCAACGACTTCGCGCCCAACCTTTCCTTCTTCTTTTCCAACGGCCTGGAACCGGAATACAGTGTGATCGGCAGGGTGGCCCGGCGGATCTGGGCCGTAGCAATGCGAGACAAATACGGGGGGGACCAAAGGTCCCAGAAGCTCAAGTATCATATTCAGACGAGCGGCCGCTCTCTGCACGCTCAGGAAATTCAATTCAACGACATTCGGACCACGCTTCAGGCCCTGATAGCCGTCTATGACAACTGCAATTCGCTTCATACCAATTCTTACGACGAAGCCATCACCACCCCCAGCGAAGAATCCGTGCGAAGGGCTTTGGCAATTCAACTGATCATCAACAGAGAATGGGGCATCAGCAAGGTTGACAACAACAACCAGGGAAGTTTCATTCTGGAAGAACTTACCGACCTGGTGGAAGAAGCGGTTTTGGCGGAATTCGACCGCATCTCTCAGCGCGGAGGCGTGCTCGGGGCTATGGAAACCGGGTACCAGAGAACCAAGATACAGGACGAATCAATACACTATGAAGTGAAAAAGGCCTCCGGAGAATACCCCATAATCGGGGTCAACACGTTCCTGAATCCCGAACAAGACTATCTGGAACAGTGCGCGGTCGAACTGGCCAGAGCTACTGACGACGAAAAGGAATCTCAATTGCGAAGGCTGGAAGAGTTCCTGAACAGAAACCAGGACGATGCGGGTGCAGCCAGGCGACGTCTATATGACGCGGCAGTGTCGGGCAGGAATATCTTCGCGGAACTGATGGAGACCGTTAGGTGCTGTTCGCTGGGGCAGATATCCGATACCCTCTTCCGGGCAGGTGGGCAGTACAGACGCAACATGTGACAGATCCTGCCGGCTGTTGCCCACACTTGAGACCGTGAAACGGAACCGTAATTCCTTGATATCATTTACCTGAGAATGGATGGACCGGGCAATCTTCCGAGTTCCGTCTTGGACCCACTATCCAAGAGGGCGTAGCATGCTACGCCCCTACGCAGACGGGCCGCCTTCGCATTCCGGAGGATCGAATCTCCGTGTGGTATCCGTGATCCGCGGGAACAATCTGCGTCTTCCCTTTGGGATTCCATAACCGTCCCGATTCCTTGTGACGGCCGGCGGGGCCGGCGTAGGGGCCGCATGCTGCGCCCTCTTTGCCCCGACGGACAATTTGAGGTGCCAGCCAACTGGCCGGAATCACAGGTGGTCGCGCCGCCGCCGGTCTCACGTACGTCCAAGAGTCAGCCCCTTTGCGGGAGGGGTAGGGGGCATAGGCGTTAACTTTGGATCACAGTCATGACACTTCAATGCATATACGGATTCCCCATCAAATGGGCAATTCGCGGTCCGAAACAGCGAGCGAGGAAACCGGGCGGAAGGCTTATGTTAACGCCAATGGGGGTAAGGGGAGGGTGGTCTTAGCACCGAATATCAATGCGCGTCACTATGGACGCGAACAACTGCGACGGAGTCCCGACGCGGTCAGTGACCGATGTTTCGGCCATGCGAACGAGCCTTTAAAAGGTATAGCGTCTACTGGATGGCGCTCTTGCCCACGACCACGGTCCTGACATCCGAGATCCGTCCGCTGGGTTTGTGAATCAGCCTCAGACGATATGTGCCGGGCTTGAGTTTCAGCAGACCCTCACAAGCTCCCCTCGAATCGGTGATCGCCTCCGACCTGTCAACCCAGGGGCTTTGAGCAGTCTGAACGGTCACCCTGGTGTTTGGAAGATCCGGGAAGCCCGCCGCGAACCATACCGCATCTCCGGAGATATTGGTGGCCAGCGCAATTCTGGTCACGGTCCTGTCCACAGGCACGTCAAGCCGTGAACGGACCCGCGCAACCATGGTCTCACGAATGTCCCTGTTGAATCGGGCATCAGGGACTCTATAAGGTGCTGAGAAAGGATTCCTCAGATCCAGGAGAGCGGGCCAATCAAATGTGAGCGTCAAATTTCCGGAAACCTTGAAATGTTCGTCCCCGTACTGGTCGCGACCCTGCTCCAGGTTGCCACTTAGAAGACCATCCCTGGTGTTCACCGCGAGCCCGAACTTGTATCCGAAAGGCTTTGCCTGCTCACCTGCAAGGGTGTTCACTTCCGCGGCAATGCGCGCGTCGAGCCAGTCAACCATCGCGGGCAACAGGAGACTCAACTTGGCCTCGGCCGCCTGGGCAAGACTCTCCGTGATCATCAAATCTCCACTTGCGTCCTGCGACAGAATGAAATTCACAGGAAAGTGAGCGTTCGCTGAAAAGCTCAAATCAGAGTAGAGACCGGGTAAAGCAGACATTTCGAAGCCAACAGCCACCTCTTTTAGAAATCGGGTCTTCACGTCACGGCCGCGTACCCAGCCATGAAACGCGTGAAATCCGATCATGGCCCGGTCGTTTAGCAAATGGCGAATCCCACCGCCTACTGAAAACGCCTCCCTGTCCCTGGTCAGTGAAATCCGAGGTGAGACGAAAAGACATTTGTCATCCCATGCCCGCGATGAAAGGAAACAGTCCGCGTCAAGGGTTGGGAGCGAGTTCCACCTGTCATAGTTTGCGTCGATGTTGATGGCTTGCCGGGCTCCCGGGGGAAGCACCAAAGTCAGCCCGTGCTCCAGAGTAGGATCAATGTAGTACTCGGGCCACTCAATCACCTGTGAACGCCAAGGGTTGAGAGGCTTCCTGAAGGGGTCCAGGGGAACTTCCGTAGAGTGGACATTCATCTGTGCGGGATAGGAAATGGGTGCGCAGACGGCCGGGAGCGGATAAAGAAACCAAAGGGAAAACAGTAATATTTTTAAGGTACCAAGAATCTTTGGTAATCTGTTACATAATATTTTCATTATAACTTCTCTGAAGCGTTGCACTTTCAAGCAATACACTTTTTCGGGACGCTTGTCAATGAAATATGGTTCCTACCGGCGAGCACTCAGCAACGATTACCCGTTGCACGGTCTCTTCAGTTGACTCCGGGTCATTGGCTGGAGTATAAAATCAGCCTCGCGCTCCCCAAAACCCGGCAGCGCGTGGACTGCCACCAGCGGGTATGTCAATTCAGGCCGAGGGATCGAGTGGCGAACCTTGGAAGTGCCATGGGGACCGCGTTTGCTCTTGCTCAAGGCCCCGGCTTTCTCAAAGTCCGCTTCCATGCACTTGCTGTTGAAAGGAAACCAAATGGCGCCGGACAAGCCCAAATGGATTGAACAGACGATCGGGAGGGCCGTTGCTTCCCTTCCGCCGTATGTTCCAGGCAAGCCCGTTGCGGCACTCAAGCGAGAAATGGGCATATCGGACGCTCTGAAGATGGCTTCCAATGAGAATCCATTAGGCCCATCTCCACTATCGGTCAACGCGATGAAGGAGTGCCTTGGGCAAGTCCACGTTTATCCCGAGGACTCCGCGCCGGAACTTAGGGCCGCTCTTGCCGAAGGTTTCGGCATTTCCGATGATTCGGTGATCCTTGGAAACGGTTCTGATGAGATCCTCGTGCTTTGCGCTCACCTGATGATCGGTCCGGGCGATGAGGCGGTAATTGGTGGGAACACGTTTTCCATGTATCGCATTGTGGTCGAGGCCTTTGGCGGCAAGGTCGCGGCTGTGCCGCTAGAAGACTACAAGTTCGATCTGCAAGGCATGGCTAGGGCCGTAAACGACAAGACCAGGATAGTTTTCCTTACTGTTCCCAATAATCCCACCGGAACCATCGTGTCCCGTTCCGACTTTGAGGCTTTCCTGGGAGATCTTCCCAATGAGGGGCTCATTCTGGTAGTTGATGAGGCGTATCGTGAGTACGTGCGAGATCCCGACTGTCCCGCGGGAATGGACTATATTGGGGGCGCGCCGCCCGTGTTGATACTACGGACCTTCTCCAAGTTCTATGGGTTGGCCGGTCTTAGAATAGGCTATGGGCTTTCAGAGCCGTGGCTGGTTGAGTTGCTCAACCGGCTCAGACCCCCTTTCAATGTCAACTCAATGGCCCAGAGAGCAGCATTGGCAGCGCTCGGCGACACCTCGTATCAGGAAATGTCCATAAGTACCAACAATGAGGGAATGGAGTTCCTCACTGGAAAATTGACCGCGCTGGGCCTTGAGGTCATTCCGTCCCAGGCGAATTTTGTCAGTTTCTGCTTCCGGAGGAACGCGGGGCCGGTCTATGAGGCATTATTGAGAGAAGGGATTATTGTCAGACATTTGGCTTCCTTCGGCATGGAGAGCTGCTTGCGGGTAACCGTGGGAAGGATGGAGGAGAATTCACGACTGATCGGAGAGCTCACAAAGGTTCTTGCTTCCACCTGACGCACGCTTTCTTGCGATGATAGTTGCTATTGGTGAGTTCAGGAAGATCGAGGCACGCCGAAGCATAAGCGTGGCCACGGGTCTGGTGGGGCATGGTAGTGGGGGCGTAGCATGCTGCGCGGTCTTGAACAGTTGAGTGGCTCCAGCAGCGGCGCGAACGCCATTTCTGGAGTAAGCCCATATTCATGGAGATAGATATCCAAGAAGATCAGACTGATACCGAAACCTGCGACAGCGACCACGGAGGCAGGCAAGGCCCCATCATAACCATAGACGGGCCGGCAGGCTCCGGAAAGTCCACGGTTGCCGGGATGCTCGCGGCTCGCCTTGGTTTCGTTCTACTTGAGACAGGCGGTCTCTACAGGGTGATGGCATTGCACCTGAGCCGCAACGGTGTGAGTCCCGATTCGGGCCCGATTCCGAGCCACGTTCTGGCCTCCCTGGAACTTGTGGTCGTGCCGGAAGTGGGCTCAATGCGCATTTTCCTTGGAGATGATGACGTCACCACTGCTATCCGAGGTGAGGAAATCGGTCGCGACGCGTCGCGCTTCTCGGTCAGGCCCGAGGTGAGAAAGGCGCTGCTCGGATTGCAGCGGTCGGTCGCGGCCGAGGGCAACATGGTCGCAGAAGGACGAGACATGGGCACTATTGTGTTTCCGGAAGCTCAAGTCAAATTCTTCCTGACGGCCGATCTGGAGGAGCGTGCCGACAGACGATTCAGGGAGTTGGCAGGACGAGGCGAACACGTAGACTTATCCGCGGTATTCTCGGACATGCGCGCTCGTGATGAACGGGATCGGTCACGGGCTGAGGCGCCGCTGGTGCCCGCGCCTGATTCCGTGGGCATCGACACGGTAGGAATGTCACCCCCTGAAGTGGTCGATCTTATGCTCGCCCACATACAAGAGGCGTTGCCGGGACTGATCCAACCCGACCAAGACTGATTTCTTACTGAGCCTTGCCTTGGCGTGCCCGGGATTCTGAGCCAAGAAGTTCCTACGCGCTCATCCTTGACACGATCATATGGCGGGGGGGCAAGAAGTTGACCTACATTTCAAATCCGGTTCCCATGCCCACAGCGGGGAAATCCCCCCAACCCAGCTTTGTCAACGGGTGGGGGCAACGGGGATTTTGCCAATGTGCAGGAAAAACCTTTCCAGAGGCCAAAGCTTCCGGCAACTGCTGCAGTTGTCGAGGGGGGGGGGATGGAGCCTGCCGCGGAGCGCGCACACCCGTGGAGTCGGAATTTCAGGTTCGGTAATCAGGTGAGCAACGGAGAGGATGACCATTTCCCCCTGCCCCTGGGGGAAGACCGTGATTGCGCGTATGCCCCTGCTTTTACTCAGGAAGGCGCACTTCCTCAGATCCGGCCTTCTGCCTAGCGGCAATGAAAACAGCCCGATTGCAACAAAGTGTTCTTCAGGTCCAAAGTTTTTCTTGTCACGCCCATAGAAAATCGCTATAACTACTAGATTGTCCTGGATGGACGTAATTCCGATCCTAGGACAAAAGAGTCCGAGGGTGGTACTAGATGGAAACCGTGGAAACTAAAGATAACACTTCAGCAGCAGAGAGGGAAGGGGAGAACATCCCCAGTGAAGAAGAGACTTCTGAACCGACCGAAACCGTTTCAGCAGCAGAAACAGAAGAGGAAAAGGTCTCCGGTGAAGAAGAAACTTCTGAACTGACCGAAACCGTTTCAGCACCAGAAACGGAAGAGGAAAAGGTCTCCGGTGAAGAAGAGACTTCCGAACCGACCGAAACCGTTTCAGTAGCAGAAACAGAAGAGGAAAAGGTCTCCGGTGAAGAAGAAACTTCTGAACTGACCGAAACCGTTTCAGCACCAGAAACGGAAGAGGAAAAGGTCTCCGGTGAAGAAGAATCTTCTGAACTGACCGAAGCCGCTTCAGCACCAGAAACGGAAGAGGAAAATGTCTCCAGTGAAGAGAAATCTGCTGAACTGACGGAAGCCCTTTCAGCAGCGGAAAGGGAAGGAGAGGAACTCTCCGACGAAGAGGATTTTGCTGAGCTTGTTGAAAGCAGCTTTCACAGGGTGCAGGAAGGCGACGTAGTCACTGGCACGGTGGTCCAAGTGACATCCGAGAACGTCATGGTCGACGTTGGCGCCAAATCAGAGGGCCAGATTCCTCTGCACGAGTTTACGGATGAGGAAGGCAACCTTACTGTAAGCGTAGGCGACAAGGTGCAGGTCTTTCTCGAGGATGCCGAGGGGACTTCCGGACAGGCAAGAATATCGAAGACCAAGGCCGACAAGATTAAGGTCTGGGAACGGATAGCCGAGGCCTATGAGGCCCAGAATACGGTCACTGGACGGGTTGTTTCCCGGGTCAAGGGCGGTCTTCAGGTGGACATTGGCGTGCCGGCTTTCCTGCCCGGTTCACAGGTGGACCTCAGACCGGTCCGGAACTTCGAGAAATATATCGGTGAATCCTTCGAGTTTAACGTCCTCAAGTACAACCGCAAACGCGGCAATATTGTTCTTTCCAGGCGTCCCCTCCTAGACACGGCAAAAGATGACAAGAAGGGCGAGATTCTTGCTGCGCTGGAGGGGGATGGGTTGTTCACCGGTAAAGTAAAGAACATTACCGACTATGGCGCGTTCATAGACCTGGGCGGAATTGACGGCCTGCTTCATATCACTGACATGTCGTGGGGACGAATCAATCATCCCTCCGACCTGCTGAAGGTGAACGACGATATCCAGGTCAGGGTCTTGAAATTCGACCAGGACAAGGAGAGGGTCTCGCTCGGTCTCAAGCAGACTCAGCCGGACCCGTGGGCAGAAGTTGACCAGCGATACCCAATTGACTCCAAGTGGACCGGGAAAGTGGTGAGCATTACCGACTACGGAGCGTTTGTAGAATTGGAAGAAGGAGTGGAAGGACTCGTTCATATCTCTGAAATGACCTGGTCAAAGAAGCCGCCTCATCCTTCCAGGATCGTTCACACCGGTCAAGAAGTTGGGGTTGTGGTACTCAACGTTGACAAGGAGCACAAACGAATTTCCCTGGGTGTGAAGCAGACCAAACCCAACCCGTGGGACATGATAGCCGAAAATTACCCTGAGGGAACCAAGATAGAAGGAAGAGTCCGTAACGTCACTGATTTCGGGATTTTCATCGGTATTGACGAAGGCATTGACGGCCTTGTTCACATCTCCGACATTTCCTGGACCAAGAGGATCAAACATCCCGGGGAGTTGTACAAGAAGGGCCAGACAGTACAGGCCGTGGTCCTCAATATTGATAAGGACAACGAGAGGTTCTCCCTTGGCATGAAACAGATGTTCGACGATCCCTGGGAAATCATTCCTGATCGCTACCCCCCAGGCGCCAAAGTGACGGGAAAGGTTACTTCACTCACCGACTTCGGCGTGTTTCTTGAGATTGAGGAAGGCATTGAAGGCATGATCCATGTCTCTGAACTTTCCAAAGAGAGGGTGAGTTCACCAGCGGACTTCACCCAGGTCGGGGAAGAACTCACTGCCATGGTCCTTAAGGTGAACAAGAAAGACAAGAAGATCGCCCTGTCAATAAAGAGCATCGAGAGGACCGGAGATTACGATCAGGTAAGGGGCTATGTGAGCAGTCAGGAGGTCGTCGCCTCAAACCTTGGTGATCTCCTCAAAGAGAATCTGGGCACCACCCTTGGGAAAGAATAGGGAGCCCGGAGACCGCACACCTAACAACGAGTGAGCTTATCAGGCCTGCCACATTATTTTTTGGCGGGCCTTTCTTTGTCCGTGCCCTGATCTTCGGAGCTTCCATTTCTTGCGATGATAGTTGGTATTAGCGCTGTTCTTGTGGCGCGCGCCCCGCGTCCTGTTCTAGGAACCGTTCCGCAGCCTCGACAGCTTGTTCGCGGTTTGCTATTTCCCCGACCCCCTGCAGTTCGTCGAGTCGGCTGAGCATTCGACCCAGAAATGGCCCGGGTTCCAGGCCGAACAGACTCATCAGATTCCTTCCGTTCAGAAGTCTGACCGGGGGGGCTTTCGCGGATTCCAGGGAGAATTCCAAGGCTCGGCAAGCCTGAACCCGGGCTCTATCGCCTTCTCCCGCTGTTCTGGCCGGGCCGCGCGTGGCGGCGAGATCAGCCAGGAACAGCACCAGCAGACCGACCATGTCCGGACCGTAGTCCCGATTGAGACGATATAGGGTGCGTCTTGAGACCGGCTGCTCCCTTGTGAAGATCATCGGCCTCATGTGGCCGATGATCCAATCTGATATCATGCTGATCTCTTTGTTGGAGAGTTTGATCCGATCTCCAACTTCCGTGAAGATCTGAGCAGATTTCTTCTCATGGCCGAAAAACCGAACTCTTCCATCGGAATCTACCGTCCTGCAATGAGGCTTGCCGGCGTCGTGGAAGATCGCTGCCAATTTGATCAGACCCTTGCGAGATCTACCCTTAACGGGCTCATCTTCCGCATATTCGTCAATATGGGCCGCGAGAGCGCCAAAGGCCTCCGAATCAGCCCCGAGAACCAACTCAACGCTCCTGACCGTTTCCACAGTGTGATCCCACACGTCAAGATGGTGGTACTCGTTCTGTAGACACCCTCTCATGGGCGCCAACTCGGGAAAAAGAACGTCAATCACTCCCACTCGATCCATATCTTTGAGTGCCGGAACAGACTCGGCAGCGCCAAGTGTCTTACACAGTTCGGCCAGAATTCGTTCCCCTGCAACCAGCGTGAGTTTCGGCACGACCGGCTTCATCATTTCGAGGGTGTCGGGGGATATGGTGAATCCCAGGTCAGCCTGGAAGCGGTGAGCCCTTAGGATACGAAGAGGGTCATCCGAAAACGACTGGTCGGAACATGCCCGAATCAGACAGCCGGCCAGGTCCGACTTGCCTCCCAGTGGATCCAGCAATTGATCCCATCTGTTTTCAAGGAATTGGCTGAGGCGGACGGCCATGGCATTGATGGTGAAATCCCGAGATCGTAGATCATCATGAATGCTCTCACCCTTGAAGGATGATATGTCCAACTCAACGTGCGCATGCTTCCCCAGCACCAGTCTGGCGGAGCCGCGCCCCGGGTCCAGCGGGACAAAAGTCGCCTCGGATCCCGAGAACGATGCCAACTCTGACGCCAGCTTGAATCCATCGGCCTTCACAGCCACATCCAAGTCTCGAATATCAGAGCTTCCATTCAGATGTTCTCTTACCGTGCCTCCGACTACATACGATTCAGGGATCATGCCGCAGACGCGTGTGAGAAGGGATCTGGTTCGCAAGTCAGTCGGCGCACTCATAGCAGAATCTCTTTGGCAAGGAAGAAGCGTGGACCCGCGCAAATCGAGGCGGAACCCAGTATGTACGGCAGTTGGCGAACGTTCTGTCTGATTGAAAGGTGATTCCCGCAGCGAGACCTTGGAACAAAGCCTGACACTCTCGGTACGGTGACATTCCGGATTCCCGGTCAGGACCAAGAAAACGATCTTGCGATGCCCCCCCCCCTGCTGATCATCCGGTGGCCGAACGGTCTCATGGAAGGTTGTTGTTGTTCGTTGTGCCGATACTCAGGCACAAGAGCTTATACGCAACGGCTTGGACCAAGTCTTAGCGTTTGTTCTTCTTCTTACGAGGCCGCTCCGGAAGGCGCACCTGTACCAATTCGAAACGCACCGTCCCCACAATGGGCGACGAAGTCAACAGCAGTGGTAGCCGCCAGTCATCATTGGAGATCCACAGTTCACCCGTGCCGACCTGCTTCTTGTCTCCCGTGAGTTTGACCAGCCTGAGATTCAATCGAACTGCCGCGTACTCGCCCGCTCTGATTCGAACGCGGCCCTTACCCGAAGGCTGGGCAAAAAGCCTCACCCTGTCTTTGCCGTCATAGATGTCCACGAACATCGGTTTGTCAAAGTCACGCTGGTATCTGAGTAGGTACACTGCGGAGACAGGGTCGTAGACGCGAGAAAACTTCTCTGAATGAGTCTCCTTGTGGTCTCCTTTTTGCTTGTCCACCTTGACCAGTCTCTTTTTGTGGTCAAAAGCCAGTTGAACCAGTTCCGTAGGGAGTAGATTCGATTTCAGTCGGTACTGATAGGACCGGGGCGAGAACGTACCCGCGGAGAATGTGGCCATAATCCGAGTCCAGATTTCTAGGACGGCTTTCAGATAGCCATCGGAAACGGCCTGGATAATCACGTTGGCCGTCTTGGCGTCCCGCTTCATGGAGATGTCGCCATGCCCGGCCTTTGCTCCCTTCCACGTCAGTTCATAATAGAGGATCTCCGAGCGGTGGAGACAAACCCCGTGCCGCGTGGCGCCAAAAAGAAACAGCCACGCAAACAGACTCGACACCAGAATCATTTTGACAAGAAACGGTTGTAACCAAGCTTTCACTTGAGCCTCTCCATGAGCAAGTCATCGGTAGGCCGACACACGTTCGCCCCAGACAATTCGCGGCCTGATGATCACGAATAAACGGCAATTCGCGGTCCCAGGATCACGCTCTCGCTTGCAGCGCTCTCAACAGAATAATTCAATCAGCGGCTGCGGCGCCAGAAGAACTTCTGCTTGGTCCTGGGCATGATTGTGACAAGAGTGTCACCTGTCAAAGAGTACGGCCATGTAGTCGTGAACCCCGAATCATCGGTGATGGTCATTTTGTCTTTCTCAAGCTCGTACCGACCAGACCGATTCTTGACGTTCTCTGCAGTTTCCTTGTCCAGTGCACTGAAATAGACTCTTCCTGCTTCGGTAAATTCAATCAGTGTGCGCGTGTCTTTCCTCGGTCGAATCTCTTTGCCTTTGTCGTCCATTTGATACAGCAGTTCCCAGGTGTCCACCAGCGGTTTACCGCCCTGTGTCACAGGTGTCGGCGACGCAGGTGCAGGGTTCTCGACCGTCGCACCCTTTTGAGCTGTCATGGTTAAACACGAAGCGCACAAGAGAGGAGCAAGGCAAGCAATAGACAGAAAGACGAGTCTGAATACCCAGTGCATGGACAGTGTCCCAAAGCAGGATTGGCCTTGAGAGTAAGCAGCGTCCCTCCGGGATCACGCCGCAGTGTACTTACCAAAGGTTCTTGAAAGACCCCTGAACGCGTTTCTTGCGTTTGGGATCCTGCTTGATGGGGAATTCTCCCCTGGCCAATCGCGCCAAAAAACGATCGTCGACAACGATGCAGTACGATCCGACTTGAAGCGTGTGATAAACCGCCTCGGAATCCTGCCAGTCCAGTCCCAGGCACCCATGGGTCAGCCTTCCGCCGGTGGCCTCGGCGTAGTGAATGTACCTGGCGCCTGAAAAAACCAGTTTGTGTCGGAAGAATCCAGGAACAATCCGATCTGCGTGCCTGACTGGGATCGGTTCATTCTCTTCTAGGAAGTACCAATTGGGCCTTGTCCAATCCGCCACAAGTTGTTTGCGTTTGATGGGATAGACGCCCACGTGAGTCTCGAAAGCTCCGATATCGGTCCTGCCTTTGCCTATGGCCACCGGCCCTATTCTGAGAAGCCTGCTGTTGCGATTGAACAGGTAGAACTGAAAATTGCGCTTGTCGATGACCACAAAAGCCTTGCCGTTTCTCTTCTTGATGAAAGACGAGATGCGTCGAGCTTCAGCCATAACCTGACTCACCTGCGCCGGGTTGCTGATCCTGTGTTCATAGAAGTTGTCGTACATGCTCGACTGCGAGGCGTCCTGACGCTGCTGCTCTCGGAATTGCTGACTCTGGCGAGCAAGCTGGTCCCTGAGTATGCTCTCCGCATCCCGTGGCTCCAATTGCAGGTTCGCCGTGGGGGCCGTCGGCGCGGCCGGGGGCTGTGGCGGGTCATGGTACTGCACGTTCGGTTGACGCTGAGGTTGTCCCGGTGGAGCGGGGACCGGATAACCCTGATTGATCCGTGAATCGCGTTGGTCATACATTTGGGCGTGTGCGGGCAAGGATGCAACACAGAAGGAGGCCAGGAGAACACCCAAGCATCTCTTTATATTCCGTATAATTAGAGTCCTCTTCTCCCGCATCACTGCGAAAACTCCTTCACTTGCTTGATATCATTTCCACCTATAATCAAATTCCGGCTCCATGTCAACAGACCCGGCCCCAAACTGCCGTGTTTGTGTCATAAAGATCTCGACGGCCACGCGCAACCTCAGATTCCCTTTATGACAGAGACCGCATCGGATAAGTTCCAGACATTTTGTAGGGGCTGCGTGCCTGATGAGCCGTCCGCGACAATAGCGGACCCCGGTCGTCAGCGACTCGATCAATGCAGCAAACCATACTTCTTCATCTTGTACTGCAGGTTGCTCCTCGATATACTTAGCATTTTCGCTGCTTGAGCCTGAATATTATTCGATTTCTTCAAGGCCTGTCGGATCATCCTTGCCTCAATGGCCTCCAGTGTTTCCGAGAGCCCCTTTTCCCATGAAATAAGCGTATCCAGGCCTTCCTCTATCTCCGGTGATTCCCGGATCTCCGGGGGAAGGTCCTCAGGTGTGATGCTCTCTCCCCGGCAAAGCACCAGAGCTCTCTCAATAACGTTCTCCAACTCCCGGACGTTTCCAGGCCAAGAGTATTTATAGAAAGAACTCATGACATCCGGGTGCACATCCTTGATGGATCTCCCGAGTTTTGCGCGGAATTTGTCCACAAAGTGAGCCACCAAGAAGGGTATGTCGTCCCGGCGTTCCCTCAAGGGCGGGGCCTGAATGTGAACAACGTTCAGCCTGTAGTAGAGGTCCTCTCTGAAACGCCCTGCGTCCACCTCTTCTTTCAAGTCTTTGTTTGTCGCGGCAATTATACGGACATCCACTCGAATGTCCTTGTTTCCTCCGACCCGTTGAAACTCCTGTTCCTGGAGAACCCGAAGCAGCCTGATCTGTAGGTTGAGCGACATCTCGCCGACCTCGTCAAGAAAAAGGGTACCCTTGTCGGCAAATTCAAATTTTCCTCGTTTGAGGCTTGTGGCGCCGGTAAACGAACCCTTTTCATGACCGAAGAGTTCGGACTCCAGGAGATTCTCGGGAATCGCCGCACAGTTCAGGGACACGAGATGAGAGCCGCTTCGGGACGAAGCCCTGTGCAGGCCGCGAGCAATCATTTCCTTTCCTGTTCCCGACTCTCCCGAGATGAGTACCGTCGTCGTGGTGTCCGAGACCCTCTTCATGATGGAGAAGACATCGTCCATGACTTTCGACTTTCCCACGATGTCACCCCAAAGGTTCCCCAATTCAGTCTGAAGGTATCTGATGTTTTTCACCAGCGAGCACTTTTCCACCCCTCTGGCCACAGCCCTCTTCACATCTCGGTTGTCAAAAGGTTTTTGAATGTGATCCAGCGCCCCCTTCTTCATGGCGTGGACCGCCTGGTCAACTTCTGCGAAGGCCGTCATAAGAATTACCGGCAGATCAGGATCAATGCTGTTGACCTTTTCCATGAGCTCAATTCCGGACATTCCGGGCATCTTGATGTCTGAGAGGACCGTGTCAACCGGGGTGTTCTCGATGATTTGGACCGCCTCCAGGCCGGACGAAGCCGTAAATACGCGGTATCCTTCATCCTCAAGTAGATCCTCCAGCACGACGAGGTAATTCTTTTCATCGTCCACGACCAGAACATTTTTCATGGTTAATCCCGTACAAAAGTTCGGCGCCTTGTGGGCGCCCTCATATTGATCAGGCCTCGCCCCCGGGCAAGAAGATTGAGAACACGAGGCCCTGTCCTTCCTCGCTCTCCACTACAATCTCACCGCCGTGTGCTGCGATGATGTTGTGAACCACAGACAGGCCGAGGCCCGTTCCCATTTCATGGGTGGTAAAGAACGGTGTGAACATCTTGGCAAGATCTTCCTCACTGACACCCGGGCCGTCATCAGCGAAATCAACGCGAACCCTATCGCGGTCGGGTTGCGTGGCTACTGTCAGCGTCCCGTCCTGCTCTATTGCCTCGAACGCATTCATGGCCACATTGAGAAACGCCTGGTACAGAAGATCGGAATCCCCAAGGACAAGGGGATGGAAACCGTTCAAATCCTTGTCAATCCATCGGATCTGCCTTTCCGCGATCGTCTGCCCCAGATTGTTTCGTGCCTTGGATATGACATCCCTCAGGTCGATTGTCCTCAAATCAGGGGATCGGGGCCTGGCAAATTCCAAGAAATCGGTCAGGATGGCACTCAGACGCGTCGCCTCTTCCACTATCACCCCTGAGAGCTTCTTGATCCTGTCCGGATCAGGATTACTCTTCTTGACCAGCATTTCCGCCGACGACCGAATGATGCCCAGGGGATTGCGGATCTCGTGGGCAATTGTGGACACCATCTGCCCGATGGAGGCAAGTTTTTCGGACTGCTGGAGTTGCTCCGACAGCCTTTCCTGTTCCTTTGCCCTTTCCAGCAGAATTCTCTCCCCCCGTCGGACTATTAGCGTCAACATGATGAAGAGAAAGGCCATCAAGACCACGGATACTGCCATGACGGCCATGACCGACCTCTGGACCTTCACATACTGGCCGGTGACATCCTGCGTAATCTGAATGACTCCGTAGATGTTACCGAGCATCCAGTAGTGTCCGGTTCCCTCTCGAAGGGGATAGTAGGTGTCAGCCAACCACTTTCCATGCCACAGTGAGGCGGACTCCTGTTCCTTGCGGATCAAAGTGGCGCGCTTTCCCTTGATTGATTGCTTGACCGGCGAAGGACTCGTTTCCATCCGGCCAATGAGATCGTACTGGGTGCTGTAGAGGATCTTGCCGGTTTTTCCTATGATCTTGATCAACTCGATGTTCAAACCATAGGTGGAATCTTTGATAAGCGCGTCCAGACTTCCGAATTGATCCCACTCGCTAAGATCCATTTCTGTTCCGCGGGCCTTGAGTGGCGCATAGAATCCGTTATAGATGTTGTAATTCAGGTTCTCTGCCAGCAGACGGGCGTAGTTCTCCGCGCTCTGCCGTACTGTTTCCACACTACTGGCGTACAGAAAAGCCGTGAGCAGCAATGTTACCAGGGAAATGACGACGAAACCGGATATAATGAAGTATTTCTGGAGCCTAAAGGGTCCTCCGGCGGAGGTACGGGAGGAGTTTTCTTTCCGAGCGGACTTCAACGGGCTACAACCCCTATTCTGCCGGTCAGGTTGTTGTCAAGCGTTTCCCAGATCATCAGGATTCATTCTCTCAAGAATCCTGGTGAGATCTTCGTCGGTTCCCTCAATATCTTCCTGAGTGAAGACGACCTTCTTTTGACCTGAGTCCTCTTCTTCGCCTTGGGTCATTCCTTCAATCACTTGGTCACTTACGAAGATGGGAACACCGGTCCAACTTGCCAACACCAGGGCATCCGACGGCCGGGCATCTATTGATATCAGCTTTGCTTCTGCGCTTCTCAAGTAAATGGTGGCATAGTACGTGTGGTCTCTAAGATCGTCGATCTCGATGTGTTCCATAATCAATTCCGCCTTCTCAATGACGTTCCGCAAGAGCTCATGGGTGAGAGGACGCTGGAACACTTCCTTGTTGATTGCGCGCTGAAGCGCCATGGCCTCGACAGGGCCTATCCATATGTAAAGCTCTCGATCACCGTTCTTCTCTTTTAGCACCACAACAGGCTGCATGTTGCGGGTGTCGGAGGCAATTCCTTCAATCGTCATTTCCTGGAAGTGCTTCTCGCTCTTCATGGGAACCTCCCCGGACAATAGACCTTGACCCGCGATCTAGATCATTGACCGCAAATCGTTGCTGGGTCATCGCACTTTTCACTCAATCATTCAAGCTGAAGATTAACACCTCAGAGGAATCGTTGTCAATCCGTTCAAAGGGAAGGCAGGCAACGCTTGCGTCGGATCGATTCGAAGGCCCCGTTTGCCGTCCATCCGCTTCCCCACTGGTCCCCTTATCGCGGTCGCCTTGTGATCTTCGACCCCGGACTTCATCACTTCTTGACATCCGGGCGTCCGAGATGCAACTTCTCTGTAAACCATACTCCTATTGTGGAGTGGTCCACTCGGCGGGAGCCGTCACACGGGCGGACCCGGGCGAGAGCCGTTCCGCCCCTCTCTGGAGAGCAGGCTTTACCGCGCCGAGATCCATGCTGCGGCATCAGGCCCGCAAATCGCAGCGACTAGAAGATGTTGTATGAAGAGGAGACCGCAATATGTTCCTACCGAGTATTAACGATGACAAGTGCGAAAACTGTGGAGAGTGCATAGATGTCTGCCCCGCAGAGGTAATTGAGGAAGATGAAAACCAGACCAAGATTGCCAGTCCGCTCGATTGTCTTGGGTGCGAATCCTGTGTGTCGGTTTGCCCGGAGGACGCCATCAAGGTCGAGGAAGTGTAGCGGTTCTTCCCTGACTACAACCGCGGCCCGAACCGCGCCGCCATATGCGCCTGACGAGGATGGATGGGCGGCGGACGCCGCGTTGTCTCAGGCGGGGGAAGGGACCCCTCGCGACCCATCGGGGATTGGGGGGGAGTCGGCAGTGTCGTCGGCCTCGCCATCCCCCGGGGAGCCTTCCGACACCCGCTTTGAAATCAGAATGGTCCCAAAGGCCACATCCTGGTATACTCTTACAAGTTGAAGCTTTACGACTTCCAGAAGGGCCAGGAAAGTTGTTATCATATTGAGACGGGAACAGTCGTCCTCAAAGAGTGTGCCGAAGGTGACCCATTTCTGACGGTTCAGCCGTTCGAGGATTTCGTTGATTTTGTCCTTCACGAGTAGCCGATCCGGTTCCACCTCAATAAGGTCTTTCCTAGAGGTTCTTTCCAGTAGCGACCTGAACGCGTCGAGCAGTAGGTTAATGCCCACTTCAATCGGCTGGGTGGCCGGCAAGAGGTCCATCTGGCCGCCCAGGTAATCTCTGGCAAAGACGTCCTTGTCCAGGGTGTCGGCGGCTGACAGATCTTGCGCGGCTTCCTTGTAACGTTTGTATTCCAGAAGATGAGCCACCAGATCGTCCCTGGGGTCTTCACCTTGTTCCGCTTCCTCGGGGTCCTGGTCCGGCGGAAGCAGCATCCGAGACTTGATGTGCGTCAAGTACGCGGCCATCACCAGGTACTCACCGGCAACATCCAGATTCAGGGATTTCATCAATTCAATGGCTTCCAGATATTGTTGCGCAATCAGGGCAATGGGGATGTCCGTGATGCTGACTTCATTGCGATTAATCAGATGAAGGAGCAGGTCCAGTGGACCCTCGAACACATCCAGTTTGATCTCATAGGTCATGGCTGTCAGCCCAACCTGCCCAGGAGTAAGGTCAGGACGAAAATGATGGGAGGATAGACTATGTAGCGTACGGCACCGGTGAAGATGAGAACCAACAGGATGATGAAACCGTAGGGCTCGAGTTGTTCATACTTGTACGCCAAATCTTGGGGCAGCATGCCGGCCAGGATTTTCGACCCGTCCAAGGGGGGAACGGGAAGCAGATTGAATATGCCCAAACCCACGTTTATTTGAACCCCGAACCAGATGATCGGGAGCAGCGGTTTCAGAATGAACGCTGACATGTTGCCACTGGACGGTCCGGAGAACAGAAATGTCAATGTGTGCAGAATCAATGCCAGCGCGGTTGCCGTTATCATGTTGGCCGCGGGCCCTGCCAGGCTGATCCAGAGCATGTCTTTTCTTGGATCGCTAAGATATCGGGGATCAACCGGCACGGGCTTGGCCCAGCCTATCATCCTCGTGAGAATCAGCGCCAGACTACCGACGAGATCCAAGTGACTGAGCGGATTGAGAGTCAGTCTCCCTGCAAGTTTCGCGGTGGGATCGCCCAACCTGTAGGCTATGTACCCGTGAGCAAACTCGTGAACGGTAATCGCCACAAGGAATCCGGGAACCACGAGAATGATCTGTTGTATCGTGTTCGCATCCATCTGTTCGGTACGCCCCTTGCTCTCGAAAAGAAACGATCAGCCGGCGGCCGCGGGACACGGCCGCCAAATCCAGCTTTCGTTGCCTCGTGTGAGGGCCCTTCTTTCGAGACGCTGCATCGCTTTGTGTATGAAGGAAGTTTGAGGTGAGGGGGGGTGTTCTTCCCGCCACCAGGCGCACCCGGCGCAAACACATCCTCCTAGGCGCTCTCGCCTTCCTTTGCTGTGCTCTTGCCGGCGCTCGCGGACTTCTTGGCGCCGGTCTTCTTCTTGTCAGCATCTGTTTTCTTCTCGGCCGTTTCCTTCTTTTCAGTAGCCTTCTTCTTCTCGGCCGGTTTCTTTTTCTCTGTAGTCTTCTTCTTGTCAGCAGTCGCTTTCTTCGCAGGAGCTGCCTTTTTCTCAGTTGCCGTGGTCTTCTCTGTGGCCGCTTCTTTACCCTTGCCCGTGTCGGAAGCCGATTCCTTGGCAGGAGGTTCTGCTTTCTTTGTCTTTTCCGTGGCCGCGTCCGCTTTTTTCGGTGGTTTCGTCTCTTCCTTGGGTTTCTTGGGCGCCTTGGCTGACGCCTTTTCCGCGGTCTTCTTGGCTTTAGCCTTCTTATCAGAGGTCCCGGGCTTTTTCTCCCCATCCTTCTTCTTCTTTTCCGGGGGGGGCGAGCCAAGGGAGCGCCTGGCTGCCTCAGCTTCCGCGCGAGCTTTTTCCTTTTTCTCCTTGAGCGCCTTGGTCTGGTCCTCCAGGAACGCAAGGCGACCTATGGCGCGATCTATCTGCTTGACCCTTGATTTGAAGTGCTTGATTCTGCCGTCTTTAGCTATGGCATCTGTTCCGAATCCTTTGTCCTCAAGGGTCTGCTGCCGAGTTTGTATTTGTCGCTCATACCTGGCTTTCTGAATTTCTCTGGTCTGCAAATGTCTGGATCCCATGAATCACCTCTTAATGAATGCCTATTTTGCCTAATCCGCCTGCGGCTGCCGACCCTGTTTGAAAATGAATTCCCAAGCAGAGATAAACGCTGCAACCTGGTCTTCCCACTCGCAATCAATCTCCGAGGCCGATTTGTCTGGATAGACGGAAAAAGCCTTCCAGGTAAAAAACGGAGAAGCTACGGCAGCAAGAGGACGGTGGGGGGGGCGGAAACACCTCCGGATACTCTAACCACATTGGCTGGGGTGGGAGGATTCGAACCTCCGAATGCGGGCTCCAAAGGCCCGTGTCTTACCACTTGACGACACCCCAGCAGATCATCTATGCCGTCAGTATTCCGGTATGGAATTTCCCCGGAAATTTCAATCTGTAGCAATGCCTTTGTCCAAGGGCTTGGCTACAAATGAGAGCCACCTGTCCGGCAGCCGCGTTCTTGCTTTCTCCAACCGATCCGTCTCCGAATCATAAAGTCCGAAAACTGTGGGGCCGCTACCGGTCATCAAGGCCCTGGGTACGCCCGCGTGCTCTAGCCGCAAGCGGATCTGTTTGACCGTCGGGTGCAATCGCTCAACGATCGGTTGAAAATCGTTGTGGAGCAAATGCCTGGGGTCACGGGCCTTCGTGAGTATCCTTCGTAATTTACTTTGCTTGGAGGGCCCTGTCAAGGTCTTGTGGAACTCACTATAGATTGTCCGGGTGGAGACCGGGAAACCAGGATTCACCAGCACGATACCGTAGTCCGTAGGCAGCTCGACCGGTGTTAGTTGCTCTCCGATCCCTTCGCCAATTGCAGCGCCCCCCATGAGGAAAAACGGCGCGTCCGCGCCCAGCCGGAGGGCCCCCTGGAACAGATCGTCATCTGAGAGTTCCAGGTCAAACAATGTCCGGATGCCCAGAAGCGCGGCCGCCCCATCAGAGCTACCGCCCCCCAGGCCTGCTGCGACCGGGATGTTCTTGGTCAAGCGCATGCTGACTGAAAGACGCGAGCCTATCTGCTTCTCGATCCAACGCAGTGCCCTCCATACGAGATTGTCCTGGATCTCCAACTCGGGCCGGCCCGGGACTTCGAGGGTCGAAGGCCCGCGCGTCTCGTTGATGACCAGTTCGTCGCAAAGATCTATGGCCTGGAAAAGCGATTCAATCTCATGGTATCCGTCGGCACGCGATCCGAGAACCCTGAAGAAGAGGTTAATCTTTGCCGGCGTTCGAAGTCGCACACTCCTCATTGGATGCCTTTCTCCAGGCCGAGATTGAACGTGGTAAGGTCGCTGGGGTTCCTTTCCCGGCACAATAAACCTATGTTAGTATTTTTGGAAGAATGAAATCCCTTGGGCGCTACTGCCATGACTGACGAACCGCGCATGGAAGCCGATGAGATAACAATCCCTTTGGACAGTCTAGAATTGCGAATGCTCGTTCCCGGGGCCGAGGAGGACAGCGGTTCGAGGATATCCTTTTGGTGGGGAATCACCACTGCGGCTGTAGGTCTCGCAAATCATTTGGAGTCCCTGGGTGATCTCTCAGGACAGCGCGTAATAGACCTGGGCTGTGGGCTCGGGGTTGCGGGAATAGCCGCGGCCATGGTCGGCGCAAGGGTCACCTTCACCGACTACAAGGCCGCGGCCCTGGCATTTGCTGAACAAAACAGTCGCCTAAACGGTCTGGATGAGGACAGCACTGAGTTCCGAAGTCTGGACTGGGACAACCCCGGAGAGCTTCCCCGGTTCAACATGATTATCGGGTCGGAAATACTCTATGACTACTACTTCCACGGTTCGCTCATCCGTTTGGTGAACCGCATTCTCCAACCCGGGGGCTCAATAGTCCTGTCGGACAGGAAGCGGCTGGTGGTTACGCGCTTCCTCGGACGGCTGGTCGGTTCCGGTTTCCTTTGCTCGGAGACCAGTTTCCGGGTAAACGTCCCTGATTTCCCGGACCAGGAGATCAGTGTTTTCACTCTGAAACGGTAGTTTCAGACCCGCCTTCGGTCAAATTGACATTCTTCCTCCGTGGTCTCGCGTTTTCGCCGGCCAGCCCTTTCTTTGGGTATTGCAGAGTAAAGAAGGTCCGAGAGCGCCCCTGATAAGCGCGTAATCACCTTGTCCACGACAACGGATATTGAGAGTCCTCTTTTTCCCCGGCGTTGCAATCTTCCTTCCAGGGTAAGGACCTGGCTGGTGTAGATGGCTCGTGCTGAGTCTTTCTGGGCTTTGGGGAATGCCACCAGATCCATGAGGCCTGTCTCATCTTCCATTGTGATGAACATGACCCGTTTGCCGGACTTGGTGGGCGGGGTGTGGACGAGCACAGGCAGGCCGGTGACTCGCACTCGAGTGTTTGTTGGTATACGACGCAGATCTCTTGCCGTGACGATTCCCTGATCAGCCAACCGGGACCGCAGAACCGCAAGTGGATGCCCGTGACAGGAGACGCTCATCGAGAGGCCCTCATTTCGAACCCTGACAGCCGAAGCATGGATGTTGTTGGTATGAAAGTCCCGTGAAGAAACCACCCCTTTCCGGGTCAACGTATGGGGTGGTTTGGAGGGGAGATGAGTCTCCCCTCCAAGTCCATGCGCAGCGTGCGCGCTCTTCGAACACCCTGTCCGAGGCGAAGCCACGGACAACTGAACAACGGAAGGGACTTTCATGCTTCGTTGTCGCTTTCTTGCGATGGTTGGTATGAACGTCAGACATTGGCAACCTCCGGTATCAATTTCCATTCGTAGTCTTGCAGGGCTTCCAGGGCCCCGGCCAATGTCAAAAGCTCCACTATCCGGTCCGGGAGGGAAATTCTTACCAGGAAATCCCCTTCGCTTCGGAAAGGGCCTCTTCTGTTGCGCTCGGCCACAATGCGGCGGGCCATGGCCGGACCGAGGTTGTTTATAACCACCAGGGGCACGCGAATCCCCGATCCGTCAGTCTCATACTCCAGACCGCTGACGTTGACGTGCGGCGCGTATACGGGTATGCCCCGTCTGCGGGCTTCATTGAGAATGAGTGAAGGCGGATAGGAGCCCACATGGCCGGCGTTTAACAGTCCAAGGTAGAATGCCTGGGGATGGTGAGCTTTCAGGAACGCGCTCTGAAAGGTTATGTGAGCGAATGAAGCTGCATGGGCCTTGCAAAAACCGTAGGATGCGAAAGCGGCCACCTGGTTGAAGACATGCTCGATCAACTCTCTACTGTGTCCCTTGGCCGCGGCCCCCTCAAAGAATCGTCCTTCTAGAAGAGCCATTTTTCTGGATTTGCGATCCTTGGTCATGGCACGGCGGAACGCGTCCGCTTCACCATAGGACAACCCCGCAAAAGTATAAACTGTGCGCAGGACCTGCTCCTGGAAGAGGATCACGCCATAAGTCTCCGCCAGAATAGGCATAAGTTCCGGATGGGGTATGTTCACAGGCTCTTCACCGTGTCTTCTCCGTACATACACATCCACCATATTCCCTTCCACCGGCCCTGGTCGAAACAGTGAGATCTCAGCTATCAGATCGCTGAACCTCCGAGGTTGGAGCCGACCCAAAAGATTGCGTTGCCCAGGCGACTCCAGCTGGAACACCCCGACGCTCTCGGTGCTTCTCAGCAGGGCATAGGTCTTACGATCATTGAGAGGGACTCGTTCCAGTTCGAGCCTGATCCCCTGTCTTTCCAGAATTTCAACAGACTTGCGAATCGCCGTGTGCATACGAAGTCCGAGCAGATCCAGTTTGAGAAGTCCCAGGGCATCCACATCATCTTTGTCCAGCTGCCCCACGGGCACACCCTTGGGTGAGACCCCTACGGGAGTCCAGGCCTTGATGTGATCGGGGGCCATAATTACACCACCGAGATGTACAGAACTCTGGAACGGGAGCCCCGTCAAGCGAGCGGCCAACTGTACGAGCCTTTGTTCTCTTTTGATGGGGGCATCCCGTAGTTCCGGCAGGTTTTCCAGGGCCTCGTTCAGATCCCGACCCTGTAAAGACCAGGGGAGACAAGCGGAAAGCCGCTTGATCTCGTCCAGAGGATACCCCAGCGCTCTGGCGCACAGCCGTACCGCGCTCCTCACCCGGAAACAGTGTATTGTAGAGACCATCGCAGTCTGCTGTGGGTACAGACCCATCAGGTAATGAATAATCTCGTCCCGCCGTTCGGAGTCGAAGTCCAGGTCTATGTCGGGCATATCCTCGCGGCCTTCGTTGATGAAGCGCTCGAACAGCAGGTTGTGCGCCAGCGGATCTACCCCCCCCAGGAGTAGATAAAGCGCCAGACTGCCCGCGGCCGAACCCCGGACACTGTGGCGGATCTTCTCTTTTCGTGCAAAGTCTACCACCCTCCGCACCAGGAGAAAAAAATCAGCCAGGTTCATCTGCTTGATGATGCTCAATTCTCTTTCAAGCTGACGGATGTACCTGGCAGGGACAGGTCGATGCAATCCGGCCAATTCCTTCGTGCAAAGCGCAGTCAGTTTTTTGGAAGCTTCCTTGGGGTTCTGAATTCCGGGTGGATGTAGTTTGCCGACGGGCAGAACAAAGGAGCGGCAGATCGAGGCAATGTCACCGGTATTGGCAAGCGCTTGCGGATATGGGATCAAGTCTTCCATCTCACTACCGGAGGTCAGGTAAAACCGATCATTGGGCAGGGGTTTGACATCCCTATGGTGATGGCGCCTTTGTATTCCGATCAGGGTCTGGTGAAGCAGATGATCTTCCGGTCTGAGATAGGTTACAAGGTTGGTGGCCGCAGGTCGTAGATTCAGGCTGGCCGCCAGTTCTACGCTTTCTTGCAATATATTTTGATCTCTCTTGTCTGCGCGGGAATTGCAGGCTTGAGGCATGTGAAAGTTCTGGGCCACCACAAACAGCCACTCGGGATTATGGAAAACCTCTCTGATCTCCAGGAGACTAAGTCGCGCGGCGTCATGTCTCCGTTTTTCAAGCAAAGATCGTGTGCGGGAACCCCACCCTCCAGCAAGACAGACCAGGCCTTTTGACCAGTGCGCCAGGTCTTGTCTGCTTATTGGGATCTGCTGGGACATCTTGCCGTCCAACGCAATTGAGAGAAGACGGCACAGATTCCCGTACCCATTGGAGTCCGAAACCAGCAAAGTAATTGGAGAGTTGTCCCAAATGGAGATCCTGGCGCCGATTATGGGTTGAATGCCGGAATCAACAGCCGCTCGATAGAATCGGACCGCTCCGTGGAGACCGCTATCTGTGAGGGCCACGGCCTTCTGTCCCAGGGACGCGACCTCCTGGACCAGGTCCTCGGGGGTGAAGGTCCCCCAGAGGAATGAGTAAGCGCTTTGAACCTCAAGATGAACGAACTTATCCATTTGCCTTCTCTTATGCCTCATGCGCGTACGCCGAGCGTCTGCAGGGGGAGGCCCTTCGGGAATCTTCTACTCCTGGGACTACGGTTTGGGGCGGATTATTCCTATCAGCTTGCCCAAGATTTTTACCTTTGATCGGGCCTTGCCTTTGAAGATCAAGGGCTTGTATTGGGCGTTGGCCGGATGCAGTTCCAGAGCCCCGCTGGTTCGGCGAAAGATCTTAAGGGTGGCCTCAGGTTCCATCTCCTGCACCTGAACCGCCACGATCTCGCCGTCCTCCGCGTCATCCTGTTGACGGATTACAGCCAGATCTCCATCCTGAATATGGGCCTCTATCATGGAGTCTCCCTGCACCTTGACGGCAAAGGCTTCTCCGTATCCGAAGATTGCAGGATCTATAGGAAGGTCATCCTCTCTGTTCTCCTCGGCCAGAATGGGGGTGCCTGCCGCGATACGGCCCACCAGGCGTATGGAAAGGTGCGGGGGACGGCCGACCAGCTTCCAGGCCCGCTTTTTATTAGGGGTGTGCTGGATGAGACCATTCAACTCCAGGGCTCGCAGATGCTTGAGTAAGCTTCCGGCAGAGGCAAGCCCCAACGCTTTGCAGATCTCCCGGACAGTGGGGGGGAATCCCTCTCGCTCCTGGGAGCGCCACATGTAGTCGAGAATCTCTTTTCTTCTTGGTGTGATCTTCATGCTCTTACTATAGGGAACATTTGTTCTCTTTGCAAGAAAAAATAGGCCTGCAAGCTATGAAAGCCTGCCGGCCCGCAAGAAAAAATCTATTACAGAGGCACAGAGAACACCGGCTCGCTCTGCGCCTCTGTGGTTCGCAACTCTTTCTTTGCTTTGCCTCCAAGACTCCGGACGGTCTGACGCCTACCGTAATCCTTCAGTTTCGCGGGGCAGATCCTCTCATCGCGTGCGTCATTGCGAGGAGTGAAACCACGAAGCAATCCCCACATTTAGCGGGCAGGAGATTGCTTCGCTGGGCTCGCAACGACATCCTGCTGGTTCCCCCGAATGACTGAAGGGTTACCGCTCACCAAGAATCTTCCTTGACACCGGCTCCGGAACTCCTGTATATTTCATGCCAATTACGCGAGGTCATTTTTCCTGTATTCCTGACCGGATACAGGGAGGTATGGATTGAAGCTGAAGAGCCACACATCGGGACCTCTTCCCGTCTGCCTTCTCTGCTTGGCAATGTTGATCCTTGCCTGCCCGGGCCTTGCCGGGGCCCAGGGTATCAACTCCTGGCTGAGCTCCGCTTCGTGGTTCGACTGGTCCGATTTCAGGGGGAAGGCTGATCTCAGATTCTTTATGGCACGGCTGACAGCCGGCTCATTGACGACAGATAACGACGTGAGCTATGACCTGAAAGACCTGGGGTTCACTGACGACATACAGATGTTCAAGGAACTCCGTGTTGCCGCGTACCTGGATCGGCTCGGGTTTCGTTTGTGGCTCCAGGGTGATCAGACGTTTACGTCAAGCGATCCCGATATTCTGGATCTCTCAGTCACTCCGACAAGCCTGGGATTGGATCTGGATCTGGTTAGACACCCCTATTTCACCTTTGGCATAAATTACGACTACCATCTTGAAAGACTGCGCTTCCAAGGGGACTTCACCTATGGGGTAGATAACTTTGAGCTTGTAGAGAGTGGAAGGCCCATGACCCTTGGAATCCACGCAAGGGCCATGCCGCTTCGAATCAAAGATGTCCCCGTAATTGCGCAGGCCCGATTTCGTTTTCCTGTTCCGTTCCTGAATCGCACCAATGAGGCCCTGATCTACGACTGGGAGCTCTCTGCCGGCTTGCGCCCTGCGGTCTGGGAGACCAGCCTGTATGGGCATTCCACATTCTCGGTAGGAATCGAAGGCGGCTATCGCTCCATCAACTTCGATATCGGGAATGATGTCGCCGGGGTTGGCTGGAGCGCGCTCAAGGCCACCTGGCAAGGCGCGTTCATACAGCTCAGCGTGACATACTAGCCCTACCTTGTTCCAATTCCCCTGTAGTTTCTCTATCAGACCTGCCCGGCAAACCTCGCAGACGGCCCGACACATTTCTTGGTAACCATTCAGTCATTCGGGGGGAGACGGCAACGACCACTTTGTCGAGTCTAGCGGATGGTAAGAGGGCGCACACACAGGTGCGCCCCTACACTCTGTCCCATGACGGGTCTGGGCCGAGACGTAGGGGCAGACCCCGGATCGTAGTCCGGGGCAGGCTCTATGTGTCCGCCCTTTCCGCGTATGCACCCCTGCATTGGGGCAGACACGCAGGTCTGCCCCTACAATTGCCACAGCAAGCTGTTGCGAGGTTTTTTTGTGACAGACCCTAAGGGAAATGACTTGACAGTGGGTTCGACACGATGGCACTATTGCACAATAGTGCAAACCTGCAAGGAACGGCATATGAAACAGGAAGATCAATGTTGTGGTGAGCTTGCACAGTGGCTGTCGCCTCGCCTCTTCAAGGCACTGAGCGATCCGAACAGAGTGGCTTTGCTCGCACGGCTGGGAGAGAGCCGAAGAGATCAGAGCGTAAGCGAACTGGCCCGAGGATTCCAAATCGACATGTCAGTGGTGTCCAGACACCTGGGCATTCTCAGGGATGCAGGAATACTCGAAGCCGAGAGGAGGGGGAAAGAGGTCTACTACAGAGTCCGGATAGGGGCCATGGTCGCTTCATTGCGTGGGCTGGCCGACGCGCTGGAAGCTTGCTGTCCTCCTGAGGGGGAGTTCCACGGCAGGCCGTTAACTCATAAGGAGATGGAATAATGAAAAGAAAAGGGATTCATTGTCCGACAATTGAAGACGTCATCGAGATAAGCGGTATTGAAACACTCCATCCAGGGGGGATGGCGCTCACCAAGAGGACCGGGCAGGTAGCCGCATTGAAGCCCGGGGTCCGGGCGCTGGACGTGTCGACCGGTCGTGGCACGCAGGCGGTCTACTATGCTACGGAATTCGGCGCACATGTCACCGGAGTGGACCTTGCCGAAGAGATGCTCGAATCTGCGAGGGCCAACGCTCACGCGGCTGGTGTTGCGGATCGAGTAGTCTTTCGACAGGGCGATTCCCAGTGTCTTCCTTTCGAAGACTCCACGTTCGACGCGACCATTAATGAATGTGCGGTGGGCATCCCCGATGATTCGCAAGCCGTCCTTAACGAGATGGCGCGGGTCACCAAACCGGGAGGCATTGTTGTCATGCACGAGTCCACATGGAGGGCCAAGCTATCGGGTGACGAGAAGGAGGAAATCTCAGAGCGTTACGGGACCACGCCGTTGGAATTTGAAGAATGGATACGGGCGCTTGAAGAGGCAGGAGTAGCGGACATCCGGACGGAGTTCGACGAATGGTCAAAGCCTGAGATGTTCTGGAAGATTCGTAGGGATCGCGACGTTGATCACCCTTCCCGGGTTTTCAGTACTACTGAGAGGCTCCGCACCATGATGCGCGTGCTGCCCAAATTCGGTTTAAGGGGAGTCCTCAAGGCCTTTGAGAACGCTAATCTGTTCTTCAGCGCGGTCACGGCCGGAAAGCTCGGCTACTGCCTGTACTGGGGACGTCGAGCCGCGTGATTGTCCGCTCCTTCCAGGAGATACCGGAATAATGGGGTCCTTAGATGCGAGCAGTGAGGAAGAGGAGGGCCCGATGGAACGAGGTCCTTCGTGCAAGGAAGATACGGGTTTTCATCAATACTGTCAGTCCCGCGGTAAATAGTTGCAAAGAGGTCTTCAGAGAAGAGGCGGAAAGATCGGTATTTCATGGCCCGACCCCAGTCCTGCCAATTCAGAAAGGCCCAAAACCTGACCTGACGCCTTCTTCTCTCTTTGCCAACTAGGAAACCACTGGGAACTTCTTGTGGTGTCTTCTGCGCCTACTTACACGGGCAAACGTCGTCTATAGCCAACTCTTGGCCACCGATGGCGAACGAGATCAACCATTTCCCTTGGAAGTTGAACTTCACAAACTTGCCGTGCAATTTGATAGTTCCCTTCTGTTTTCCACCCGGAGCAAGGGCGACAGAGACGTTGACGCCACCGAGGTTGACATCTTGAAAGTTCTTGTAGTTCCCCACGCTGTTGTTGATGATGAGGTTGACGTTGCCACCTTTGTCATGGAAGCGGAGAGTGACACAGTCGAAAGAACCGACGTCAAAGCCGAGGTTTACATTTGCGAGAAATATCTCGTTACCCGCGCCCGGCAGCACAGCCTTCTCAACTCTTGCGTGGCCCTTGTTGGTCCATGATCCGCCGCCGGGCCTCTGGAAGGGCAACACGCCCATGGTCGCACCTGAGTCAGCGATGGTAGACGGAACCGGGTACTTCGTCCCCACCTTCAGATCCTCGAAATCCACACAGTCCTTTAGCGGGGTGAATGACGTTGAAGGTTCGTGCATGCAGGCAGGCAAGTAGACCGACACCAGAGCCAGTATTCCCAGAACCCACCAGAACCTACGAGTCGTGCCGGCGTGATGGAGATGCAAGATGCTCCTAACCATGTGTATTTCCTCCTTCCCGTACTGTTGATGTGCAGATTCCATGCGTTTATGGGATTCAGCGGTTCGTCACCTCCTTTCCGAAAAAAAAAGTGGTCGCGTCCGGTTTTGGCCTTAGTGAATTGGCTTCAGCGTTTTCCTGATACCAGACACTACGGTAGTCACAGTACCCTTATTGTACATGAAGTAGACTCTGTGTCAAGACGGAACTTCGCTCCTTTTTGGGTAAAGAGCGGTGATGACTCATAGCCGGCTTAGCTCATGGGAAGGAGAATGGAAGTCAGGAGAACGGATCATGTCCGGATGCGCAAACTAGTCTTCAAGCCTGAACAGCAGACTACGACCCCTGAGCGTGTCCAAGATCAGCGACAGGCACACTTTGCCTGCAATCCTGTACTGCGATTGCCAAGCCGTTGTATCCCTACAACTACTCCCAACTCACGGGTATACGCTGATACAATGGGAAGAAACTACAAATTCGATGCCTCAAGACCTTCGAGCACCGTCTCCATGGATCGCCTGACATCATAAGTGTCCGTCCTTAATCGCGATCCGGGAGCCGGTACGGACCGTTTTCACGCCCACACAAAACAAGCTCCGATGCCGGAATCACATGCGCCGAACGCGGGCCTTCAGAAGGATGACTCCATTTCCTTTTCATGGCAATCCGTTCCCTTAAATACTGTTGAATTCGGAGGAAGCATCATCAAGGGGAGGGCGCGCTCTGACCTATGATCGTGTCAGTATGAACGTGTGAGAGAAACTGAGCGGAGCCTGAATCGATTCCGTGTCAAGCCTGTGCCGAGAAATCTGTCTCACCCTCCCTCGATCACTCCCGCCAATCCCGCGAGACACAACATCGACATGCGGAGTTGGGGAAGGATGGTTTTTGGAGATGATTTCAGTCCATTGTATTGCTTTTATCAGAAGTCTCAAATCGTTTGCGGAGAAGTCGGGCATGATTTTCGGGGAGTTCCGGCGCTTCCCTTGATTCCGCGAAGTAAACCACCACACACTCTAAGGGTGGTGGTTTACCAGCCGCTTGCAGTCCGACTCAATACCTGAAGTCGGCTATGTAGTATGATGTTTCGTTCAGAACGCGGACATTATCATGCGTCCGACGCGTGCCCGAGCGTACCGCCCCAATTTTCTTGCGGGGATTGGACCAATAGGGCAATCGTTGACGACCGGAACAGGGATGGTCACTTAAGGCCAAGGCCATAATCGTCCTCCAGTCGTTGTCATAGCAATAGCCGTGTCCGTACCGAAAGGGCTTCGTGGCAGAGTCACACTCGGGGCTATGCCTAGCGCCCTGAAGATGGCCTATCTCATGGCCGAAATTGTAATAGCCTGTGACGCAATCCCACCTGACCACGGCAAATGCGGTCTTCGCATCGGCATAAATCTTGGCAGCGCTTCCGGCGAAGCCATCGGTGGGGTCATCACCTATTATCAAAATGCACACGTCGGCCGCATATGAATTCCTCAGAGAATGAATACTATCCATGTGGCCGTCACTTTTCTTACGGAAACGCTTCAAGTCTTTCTTGGTATTGCCACTCTCCCGGTAATTGACTACGACAACGTGCCCCACTTCGATTCGTGGCCAGATGCCGCTGGCAAGATAAGTGACATTGGTTTCCCACACCCCCTGCCTAATAAGCGCCTGTATGTTCCCGTCGGGAACAGCCTTTTTTGCGGCAGGGGTGAATGCGACAAGAAGCCTGATGATCGGGTGTTCGCCCCGCGCTTTGGTCCTGTCTTGTTTCTCCGGACCCGGTTCTTTCTGCGCCTGAAGAGTAACGGAGCTGTTCTCTTCAGACTCGGGCGGATCACATGGCGCAGACTTGCTGGGGTCCTCCAAGACCAGAGCGTGGAGATCCCGGCCGAGCGGCCATAAGCGATAGAGATCCGCGCCCGCATGTATGGTACCGGTTACACTACCTTCTTTCGCATAGATGATAGCTAATCCGCGCCCTTTGGAAGCCTTTCCGTACCATCCGAAATCATTTTTGGATCTCCTATCGATGTTCTCACGTTCCACCTCGAATCCTTTGTCAGCACTCAGATTGATGTTCAAGGTTTTCTTGTCGAGTAGATCGGATTTGACTTTGACTACAGTAACTTCTGCCGTGGTTCGCATCTTTCTGATCGTCGCCAGCGCCGCGTTCTCTTTCTTCGGCAATCCCTTCACCGTTGCTGCCGGAATCGGTTCAAACAGGTCGGAATCTCCTTCTGCTGTTGCGGTTGCCGCAAATGCCGGCGACAACCAAAGCACTATCATAATCCAGCAGACACCCATCCTGCACAGGTCGTTCCTAAGTATCATTTTTGTTCCGCCTTTCCGCTGTTGGTAGGAGCAGAAAGCTCCGCTCCACCTCCGAATCTACGCCGATCGGTTGATGGCGCTGTCTTGTCCTCTATGTGAACATCCTGATTTCCCCCAATCCCCCATCAAATCAAGAATTGCGCGGCGGTCTTGCCAATTTGGGGTCTTCGGGACGATAGCGGGGCTGGAAATGGCGCCTGGGAACCGGAACAGTCGCCTCCCACAAGTCCCTACAGAGACAAAACTGTCGTCACGTCTCCGAAAGATACCTCCTTTCTGCCTGTTAGTATATCTTGGCGAGCGCTCCTCGGTCAAGCACCATCTTGCCCGCGAGCAAACCCTGTGTTGTTGGTGGAGCGACAAAAACCGGCACTTTGGCGCTTCGGGGGGCCACGAAATACGTTGGCATTCTCCCGTAGGGGCGGACCCCGGATCAGGGCAGGCAGGAGGTCTGGGCCTACAATTGTCACGGCAATCTGTTGCAAGGTTTGTTTTGTGAAATACCGTTACGGCGTCAGGAAAGATGACGCACACGCAGGCCCCTGTTCTTGCCGACAGCTGGTTCCGGATGATTTTGAAAAACCTGGCTTCCGGTTTTCATTGGCATGACGCAAAGAGCTTCCGCTTGGGTCCAGGGGCTCAGGTCAATAGCATTGATCCCAACGGAAAGGCCACTATACGTAGCATGTGGTGGTGTGACCCGGATAACCCAAATCCGTTTCGTGGCCCTCATTCTGCCTTGAACGACTCTGCGCCTCTGTGTTCCCATTGTCCAAATAGAGCATGGATAGCCACTTCGTTACGCCATGCACCACAAAGCGTTGCACAACTGCTCTCGCAACCCCCGGCCCCCCAAAATGAAGTCTTTTGGAGGGGGGTGCGGGGCATAGGCGCTAACTTAAGGGACCCAGACCGCTTCGTCTACCCGTCATTCCGGCGTAAGCCGGAATCGTGCGCCTGTGAGCGCAAATAGTCAGAGAGGTGCAAGTCCTCTTCAGGTCTACGCTACAGCCTGTAGCCAACTGTAACTGCAGTCGCCATGAGGCGGCGTGGGAAGCAACAGGAGG
>Ga0190283_1000037_pt1 | contig 73203 bp, 69 predicted proteins | sample 48691801_MG_FD_161669 | JGI IMG/M metagenome (GOLD analysis project Ga0190283, IMG submission 161669) | Hydrothermal vent microbial mat bacterial communities from Southern Trench, Guaymas Basin, Mexico - 4869-18-0-1_MG | ecosystem: Environmental > Aquatic > Marine > Hydrothermal vents >...
CACGCCGCCTCATGGCGACTGCAGTTACAGTTGGCTACAGGCTGTAGCGTAGACCTGAAGAGGACTTGCACCTCTCTGACTATTTGCGCTCACAGGCGCACGATTCCGGCTTGCGCCGGAATGACGGACAATAGTATCCGGATCAACGGTATACGGCTTAAGTCACCAGCATTGGGTTTGGAGGGGAGCCACTCCGCGTGGGGCGATTGAGCAGGTCCGGGACAGTTTGCGTGGCATGACATCTGTCGGAAGCATGACGTTGAATGCCTGCCCGGCCAGGGCCTCCCCTCCAAGTCCATGCGCAGCGTGCGCGCTCTTGGAGTACCCTGTCCGAGGCGAAGCCACGGACCAGTGAACAACGGAAAGCACTTTCATATTTCGTTGTCGCTTTCTTGCGATGATAGTTGGTATCAGAGCATCGCTTTCTGACACGCAACGCGGTGTTCGTCCAGCCTGCGGCAGAAGTTATCGCCTATGCCCTTGGTGGTTTAGCGTTCCTGCGGTCTTGGAGGGCTATCCACACATGCTTCCCACAGCATGGTGTTGTTCTTTTTGTCTATGGAGGCCGTTGTCCAGACATCCGAGCGAAATCTGACCCAGAGCCATGTGCATAGGATAATGACTGAGATCGTCATTGCCCACCATATTCCCACCGGCCCGGTTCTGACCGTGTAGATAGCGCCCAATATGAATGGTATGCGGAACCCCCACATTCCGATCAAGATGATCCTCATGGTCCCGTAGGTATCTCCCGCTCCCTGCAAAGCGCCCGAAAAGGTGACTCCCACTGCCAGGAAGGGCATGGCGACCATTTGTATTCTGAGGTAACGGGTCATCTCGGCCAGCACCGCCGGGTCATGCGTCAGAAAGCCGGCCATCCGGGGGGCAAAAATGAAGATCAACAGCACAGGTACCGCGGTAAGAAACAGGCAAAGCGCGGTCGTGACTTTAGCCCCGGTACGGGCCCCTCGAATGTCGCCCGATCCGAGCCTGTTGCCCGTGAGCACGGCAGCGGCCATGCTGAGCGCGAATATAGGGAGGAATATTATTGCCTCTATGCGCGCACCACCGGTCAAGGCTGCAAGCGCTGTTATTTCCTTGGCCTGAAGACTGCCCACAAGGAAATAGACCACTAAAGTCCCCACATTCCAGGATGTTTGCTGTATGGCGGATGGAACTCCCAGTTTAATCAGGTTTTTAAAGCATCGAGGAAGCGGATTGAGCACCGACCACAGCCTGATGCGATTGGGCCCGTAAAACATGAACACAAGGTTCAACACCGCCCCCAGAGCGGTCGCGATAGCCGTGGCCCACGCGATTCCTCTGAAACCCATTGCAGGGATCGGACCCCATCCCAGGGCCAGTATGAAATCGCCCGCAACGTTCACAGCCGCAGCGATGAACGCTGTGACCATAGCGATTCGCACTCTGCCCGACGCGCGCAGAATTCCGCCGGTTATTATCATTAAGTATGTAGGAATCAGAACCAGGGAGAAGATTCGTAAGAAGACTTCGGCAGTTTCCTGTATTGTTTCAGGCATCCCTGCTATGCGGACTATCGCGCCGGGATACACCGCCGCGGATAGGGCCATCACACCCGATATCAGGAGGCCCATCACCAGCGAATGCGCGGATATGCTGCCCACTCCGTCGAAACACTTGGCTCCGTGAGCCTGCGATATCATGGAAACCGCTCCCACTGAGAGCGCGTTGGCCATTATCATGAGGGTCCAGTACAATTGCCCCACGTACCCCACAGCGGCCAGAATATCAGTGCCCAACAACCCTGCCACGTAAGCATCGGCCAGCCCTATGGCAAAATTGAAGAACATGATCAGGATCATAGGCCAGCCCAAGGCCCATGATTCACCGAGTATCGGTCTGACTTCCAGCAGCCGTGCTTGAATCGTCATCATCTGCGTCCGTGTCGGAATTGTCCCAATAAAAGTGCGTGCATTGCAAAGTCCATCGAGTGCCGTCACTGAGCGAGTTCCAAGAGGGCGACGCATGCGTCGCCCCTACGCCGGGGACCCGGCGCCTTGCCGCCATCTGCCGAGCAGGTGGGTCATCGGACCAGCATACCACCGTTCGGACCTGTTTTCGAGACCGACCGTCGGAAGCGAGCAATCCTTCACTGACGAGGGGGGACTTCCAGCGCATTCAATGATTTCGCAAACCGTCGGGGGGCAGGTCTTCGTAGGGGCGCAGTATGATGCTACGCCCTCTTCATGCCGGGTACGACGCAGAGCAGACTTGCAATCGCCATTGCGGGACTCGTGCCACCAGTTCACGCGCGGGTCTGATCGAGTCGCACGCAAGTAAAGGTTCACGGAAGCGAATTTTTGGATCGCCGGGGTTTTCCTTGAATTTTCAGCTTTTCAATCCTATAGTCTCCGTTGATTCCACGACAAGGACTCGTGCCAAAGTCAACAGTCCCGGCGTATAGGATGTGGCCGGAGCTAGAGTAAGTAGTAATATGCCGAAAAGAAAAGATCTGAAATCAATTCTTCTCATCGGATCCGGTCCGATAGTTATCGGTCAGGCCTGTGAATTCGATTATTCCGGGTCCCAGGCCGTGAAGGCGCTCAAGGAGGAAGGCTTCCGGGTTGTGCTGGTCAACTCAAACCCGGCCACCATCATGACCGACCCGGAGTTCGCGGACGCCACGTACATCGAACCGCTCAAAGCCGACATTGTCGCGACGATCATCGAGAGGGAACGGCCGGACGCTGTTCTTCCGACCGTGGGAGGTCAGACCGCACTGAATCTAGCGGTGCAACTCCACGATATGGGAGTGCTCGAGAAATACTCAGTGGAGCTCATCGGAGCAGGGATAGAGGCCATAAACAAGGCCGAAGATCGGGACCGGTTCAAAGAGGCCATGAGCAATATCGGCCTGGATCTCCCGGTGAGCGGGTGCGCGGAATCATTGGAAGAAGCGTGGCAAATAGCTGAAGAAGTGGGATTCCCCAACGTTATCAGGCCCTCATTCACTTTGGGCGGTACCGGCGGCAGCGTGGCGTTTTCCAGGGAGGAGTTTGAAAACCTTGCCCAATGGGGGTTGGAAGCCTCGCCTGTGGGACGCGTTCTAGTGGAGCAGTCGGTCCTGGGTTGGAAGGAATTCGAGCTTGAGGTCATGCGCGACCACAGCGACAATGTGGTGATCATATGTTCCATCGAGAACTTCGATCCAATGGGCGTTCACACCGGTGATTCAATTACCGTGGCGCCTGCCCAGACCTTGACGGACAAGGAATACCAGATACTCCGCGATCAGTCCGTGGCCATCATCAGAGAGATCGGCGTTGATACCGGGGGGTCAAACATTCAATTCGCGGTCCATCCCCATACCGGCCGAGTGGTAGTGATCGAAATGAATCCACGAGTGAGCCGTTCCAGCGCTCTGGCTTCAAAGGCCACCGGCTTTCCCATCGCCAAGATAGCGGCCAAGCTCGCGGTGGGGTACACACTGGACGAAATCGACAACGACATCACGCTCAAGACACCGGCGTCCTTTGAGCCGACCATTGACTACGTGGTCACCAAGATTCCGCGATTCACCTTTGAAAAGTTTGCCGGCGCGGACCCCACACTCACCACTCAGATGAAATCTGTTGGTGAGGTCATGGCAATTGGACGCACTTTCAAGGAATCCCTGCAAAAGGCCATTCGGTCGCTGGAGATTGATGTCTATGGTCTGGAGCCGCGCCTTGAAAGCGGTCTTGAGCGGGAGGAGATCCTTGAACGGGTTCGGAAACCCACTCCGGACAGGCTCTGGCACCTTGCCGACGCATTGCGAGCAGGTATGGGAGTCGATGAAATCTGCGAAGCTTCCAATGGAGTAGACCCCTGGTTCCTCACTCAGATTCAGCAGATCGTCCAAATGGAAGAACAGTTGAAACAACCCGGATTCCTGGACAACGCGGACGGGGACCATAATCTCAGATTGGCTAAATCATACGGTTTTTCAGATATCAGGCTCGGTCAACTTACAGGGCGCCCGGAAGAGGCCGTTAGAGACCTCAGACATCAGAGGAACGTAAGGCCCGTGTTCAAGCGGGTTGACACCTGCGCGGCCGAATTTGAAGCTTATACGCCCTATCTCTACTCCACCTATGAGGAAGAGGACGAAGCCAAGCGTACCGACAAGAAGAAGATCATGATCCTGGGTGGAGGCCCCAATAGGATCGGGCAGGGAATAGAGTTTGATTACTGTTGTGTTCATGGGACCTTCGCGCTCAGTGAAGACGGTTACGAGACCATTATGGTCAACTGCAACCCGGAAACGGTCAGCACCGACTATGACACGTCGGATCGGCTATACTTTGAGCCGCTCACTCTGGAGGATGTGCTTGAAATCGTTGACCGGGAGAAGCCGGACGGGGTTGTGGTGCAATTCGGCGGTCAAACCCCACTGAAGCTGGCAGGGGCGCTCTGGGAAGCGGGTGTGCCGATCATCGGGACATCGCCCGATGCCATCGACCGGGCCGAAGATCGGGAACGATTCAAGGAGATGCTCATAGATCTGGGGCTGAATCAGCCGCCCAACGACATAGCGCATTCGTACGGTGAGGTTATGGAAGTGGCCCAACGCATCGGTTATCCGCTGGTGGTACGACCTTCCTATGTGTTGGGGGGCAGGGCAATGGAGATAATCCACGAACAAGCCGATCTGAAGAAATACGTGAACACGGTAGTCCAGGCGTCGCCGGACCATCCCATACTCCTGGACGGTTACCTGACCAGCGCTGTGGAGATCGACGTGGATGCGGTAGCGGACGGGGAACACGCTGTAATCGGCGGCATAATGGAACACATCGAGGAAGCGGGCGTGCATTCGGGCGATTCCTCTTGCTCGTTGCCTCCGTACAGCCTTGGACGCTATCACCTGGATGAGATACGAAGAATCACATACCTTTTGGCCAAGGAACTCCAGGTTAAAGGACTCATGAATCTACAGCTCGCTCTGTACGAAGGTGAGATCTTCGTGCTTGAGGTAAATCCCAGGGCTTCCAGGACAATACCGTTTGTATCCAAGGCGATCGGTGTGCCCCTGGCCAAAGTGGGGGCTCGGGTCATGGCGGGGAAGACGCTCGCTGAGATCGGATTCACCAGTGAAATACTACCGCATCACATTAGTGTCAAAGAGGCTGTCTTCCCATTCATCAAGTTCACGGGAGTTGACACGGTGCTCGGTCCCGAGATGAAATCGACCGGCGAAGTCATGGGAATAGATCTGGAATTCGGCCCGGCTTTCTTGAAATCCCAGTACAGCACTGATTTCCCGATTCCCGCGGGCGGGACGGTCTTCCTGAGCGTGGCCGAGAGGGATCGACAGGGAGCGGTTATTGTCGCGCGTCGTCTGAAGCGGTGCGGGTTCTCATTTGTCTGCACCGACGGCACCGGGGCCTGTCTCAATGATAATGGATTGCCCGCCGACCTAACAGGCAAAGTCCACGAGCAAGGAACGCAAAACGTCATCGACCTAATACACAAAGGCGAGATCGACATGGTCATCAACACGGCTCAGGGCAAGAAGGCGATCCAAGATTCTTATCCTATCCGCCTGGCCGCGCTGAACCATAACGTGCCCTATTTCACCACCATCGCGGGGGCCAATGCATTCTCGCTAGGACTCATGGCCCGACACCGAGGAGACGAGTTCAGAGTGATCTCTTTGCAAGAGTATCACGGCACGGCCCGCGCTCGCGGCAAACACCGGAATTTCCGGCAAACAAGACAAGGAGGCATTGAATCAAGTGAAAGTAACAATCAAGACCAACAAAGGTGATATCCGCCTGAATCTTTTCGAGGACAAGACCCCATTGACGGTCGCGAACTTCGTGAATCTATCGCAAAGAGGGTACTATGACGGGCTCAAGTTCCACCGGGTGATAGACGATTTCATGGTTCAGGGCGGCTGCCCGCTCGGAACCGGGACCGGAGGTCCGGGCTACAACTTCCAGGATGAATTTGTGCCCGAACTTACGCACAGCAAGCCCGGAATCCTGTCAATGGCCAACGCGGGTCCCGGCACAAACGGCAGCCAGTTCTTCATCACCCATGTGCCCACATCCTGGCTTGACGGCAAACACACCGTGTTCGGCGAGATCCGCGGCCCCGAAGATCAAGAAGTGGTCAACAGCATAACAGCCAATGACAACATCAACTCGGTCGTCATCGAAGATGATGCCGGCGATCTGTTCGCCAATACCAAAGCCCAGCTGGATAAGTGGAACGGGATACTCGATAAGAAATGACGGGAAAACGCCCGGCAGAGTGTTGATGCTGATCTCTGTGCCTGAACCGGGTACAAGGAAATTGAGGTATTCACCAATGGCAAGGTACTTGCGAAACCATGTACCGGCCCCATGTTGAATGCGCGTCCAGCTGAAGTGCGGCCTGGTGGGTTTTCCCGGTCATTGAAGCCAAGACCATAGATCTGGTAGAGAGTTCCTTTCATGATCACAAGATGTCCAATGTGCGGCAAAGATGTCCAAACTGCGTATGAACTCTGCACGCGGTGCCGCAAAGTGGTTGAACGGGAAACCAAGAAAGCCAAGAAAACTAAGACCCTATATGACACAATCCCTCCCGGAACCGTTGTGGCCCAGGAGTACGAGGTTGTCCGGCTCGTGGGAAAGGGAGGCGCAGGATGTGTGTACGAGGCAAAGCAGAGAAGCCTCAATGATATGCGCGTGGCATTGAAGGTCCTGCACCGGGACCTGAACCGCGACCACCGGGCGATCGATCTGCTGAAGAAAGAGGTGATCATCGCCCGACGGTTGGCTCATGAAAACATCATAAGGGTGTACAACCTGGAAAAGGTGCGGGATCGGCATTTCGTTGTCATGGAATTCGTGGGAGGAGAAAGCCTGCTGGCCATCCTGAACAGGTCCGGAAAACTTTCTTTGGATGAATTGACTCCCATCTTGCTCCACGTTTGCAGTGCGCTGGAATATTCTCACTCAAACGGAGTCCTCCATCTTGACATCAAGCCGGGAAACATCCTTGTGAGCATTTCCGGGAAGGTAAAGCTGTGCGATTTCGGCATAGCTCGCATGGCCCAAGCCAGGCGGACCACGGCCACAGCGAGGCTGGTCATGGGATCGGTCGGTTTCATGTCACCGGAACAGTATGGGGGCAGGAAATCAGTGTCCGCGCGGTCCGATGTCTATTCATTGGGGGCCACAGTTTACTATGCTCTAACGGGACAGACACCGGTCGGGGTGGGTGAGCGCGAAGATGTGCCGCACTCCGTTATCCGAGCCATGAAATCCGATCCTGATGATCGCTTTGAATCAGTAGCGGATTTCCGCGCCGCATTCATGAATGAGACCGGATTCGGGCTGGTTGCGCCTGCCAGGGCATCGGTCGACGCGCCTGACCCGGATCAAATGCCGAGGACGGCAGCAGGACCCGACGACCTTACGCTGGAGTACGTTTCAGGCCAAGAGCGACCGGAAGAGGACCCCGACAGCATCCTGGATCAAAAAGTCTCCGGGGAAACCGCCATTATCACGATCAGCGCGGTCCTGGTTGTCGCGGCTGTTGTGATCCTGATCTTTTCCCTCTGGCGTTAGAAATCAAGCGGCTGATACCGACTTTCACGCCCAAGAAACGCAGCACCGGGCATAAAAATATTCAGAGTTCCGGGGGATTAGGTATGCGGTCGGGACGCGGCCGCGCGCAGGCATGAACGCGGCCGGTCCCGTGGCGTGAAGATCCGCGCTAGAAATCGATGTCCAGTGACGTCCAGAACGCACATAGCGGATCAATAGTGCGAGTCGGATCCACCCTGGCTCTTGCATAGTCCTGCGGGGCGTTTGGCCAGTTACCCCTGTAGATTTCCGCTGTGTTGGGATAAGCATAACCCCAGAAACTGCCGGGCTGCCAATAGGCGAATGTGAAATTCCAGTCGAGGTTTTCCAGCAGCCTCCAGGTGAAACCACTGTCCACTTCCCATCCGATGTCCTTTGCTGAGTCGGGAACCGCGGCAACGTTTGCGGCATTTGTCCGGAGGTCCTCATTGGTGAGGCGCAGCGCCGCATACTGACCGTTACCCCCTAACCAAAACGCGTTGGTCTGATCGCGCCACGAATAAGAGAAGACTCCGAACACGTTGAGGTTGGATGCGACGGCATGATCCAATCTAATACCCGCGTGGTGGAAATTGGAGGGCTGACCCTCACCGGCCTGATTCCAACTTGTGCCGGTTCCGTACACGTAGTACATCAAGTAGCCCCAGGGCAGCATGGCATACGGACTCACACCCGCGTCGCCATTGGCCGCGTCTTCATTGGTGATTCTAGTGCCGGGATCATCACCTGTTGCCCGCACGTACGAAAGTGTAAGCTTGGAAGGACCGGCAACGATGCCTCCTTCCAGCGCATACATCCACGCGTCCTGGTTCCGGCCGACCCGTGTGCGCGTGCCGTTGTTCTCAGTCGTCCCGCGGCCGGAGTTGTACTCCCAGAAATGGGCCACCTCAGCGTTTGCAAAGAACCGGCCGTTGAAGTATTTCAGGCCCACCACAGAGTCGTAGACCCACGTGTCCTCTCCGGGCCGGCTACCCGCGTTGTAAGGGCCGATAGCCTGCGGGACTCCATCGGCCGCGCGGAATTCGTAAGCGGCATCCGGCCAGTTCGGCGTGTGCCAACCGTCCTGTGCGAAGGTGAATTCAAGAGGCCCTGATGCGTAGTGAATGAACAAGGTTAAGCCGCCGAAATAGTTCCGAGCACCTTCATTTCGCCACGGGTTATTGTCGTGCCGGTCATTTCGCGGCCAACGGTTCCAACCCGTGTTTGCCCTGCCAAAATAGGGGCTGGTTCCGAACTTGAAAGGCCCGTATCTGGCGCTGATTGCGAAAGATGTGGAGCTTCGGTCCAATTTGTTCTTCCAGTACCCCACACCCGCGCCGCTGGTCTTGGTACCGATGCTGAAATTCAGCATCGGAGTCTTGATGCTGGCTTTCCACCACTGCAGGGTCAAGTACATGTTCGGCACGTTCGAACCGGCCATGCGGTCGCTGATCGGAACCCACAGGGAGTTTGCGTAGCCGCCTCCCTCCTGAGTGGGTGAGTTGAACATCTCCATGTTGTAGTACGGTCTTCCGTTCGAGTGAATTCCCAGCGAGGTCAAGTTAACGGAGCCCGTTAGCTTTATGGCCTTATTGACCTTTATGGTCGGGTAGATCGTAGCTCGATAGTCCGTTAGGCTCATGTCGGGGCCGAAGTTGTGCTCGCCCGCGATTATGCCGATACCGTTGGCTCCGAACCGGTTGGTTGTGCCCGGGGTGGGATAGTCCCTCAAATGATTGATGCCGAGCCTGATATTCTCATCGAGACGCCCGAAGATGTCGTTGTCCCCAGTTTGGGTGACGTACCGATATCGCCAGATCGTCTCGCCCGTCATCTTAAACTCCCAGGCAAGCGCGGCAGCTCCTGAGGAGAGCACGAGCATCGAAATGATCCCAAGAACGACTAATCGTCTCATGACAATCCTCCCCAACTACACGAGTCCCATCACACACCAGCCCATTCCCTGAACACTTCTCAGGGTTTGTCGTTTCCGGACAAGAGGAAACTGCGCAGCTATCCAGCTACGGAGCACAGTCCGAACGGTCCCGAGTATGCGGAACACTTGGACTCGCCATTATGACTCCATTGCGCTAAAGGTCAGTACAGTCATATATTTGAGTTGTTTTGTCAAGAGATTTCAGGGCCATGAGCGAATTCACGGCAGACGCGCCGACACTTTCCACGGCTGCCGTGATCAGTCAAGGGTTCCGACGATTATCCGCATCATTACGCCGGCAGGAGTCCTTCCGCTTCATGGGACTGGAGTTCTTGTTTGAGCTTCCCCAGAGCACGTTTTTCCAGCTGGCGTACCCTTTCACGTGTTGTCCCGAAGTGGTCACCGAGCTTTTGCAGGGTCCACCGAGGATCACCGAAGAACCTCTTTTCGATAATGAGTCGTTCTCGGGGATCGAGCTTTTTCATGGCTTGCTCGGTAAGTTCGGAAACAGCGGCCTGGGTTTCCTTCTGCATGAGCAGCTTTTCCTGATTAGGCGCTTCGTCTTCGAGCAGATCCATTCCGGTCAGGCCTTCCGCTTCTCCCACCGTATCGTTGAGCGACCAATCTCGCGCCCTTACGCGAGCCTCCATCTCGATGACATCGTCTTCCTTAACCTTAAGCTCCAGAGCCAGATCCTTTATCCGCTCGCTCCTTGATTCCTCATCCATGTGTTCGCCGATGTCTCCGATTCGGTAGAAGAGCTTTCTCTGAGCCTGAGTGGTCCCGAGTTTCACAAGGTTCCATGATTTGATAATGAAATTCCTGATATAGGCCTTTATCCACCAGATGGCGAAGGAAACCAGGCGGTATCCTCTGTAGGGATCAAAACGCTGGAGTGCCTTCATGAGCCCTATTGTTCCTTCTTGCACGAGATCCTGTACCTGGAGTCGGTAGTGCCGATACTTGAACGCGACCTTCAGAACTATGGGCAGGTGTGAAACCACCAATTCGTGCGCAGCTTCCCGATCTCCGGTCTCCCTGTAACGGACCGCAAGCTCGTATTCACGTTCACGAGACAACACCTTGATCTTCCTGACTTCACTCAAGAAATAGTTGAACTCATTTGCTACAACCGGGTAGTTCATTGCGTACTCCTCATCTCAGGGGTTTGATCTCAGTCAATCGCTTCGACTGAGTTGGAGTTTCCATAAGGTTGTTCCGGATCATCAATCGGGAGCTCACTCCCGCGGCGATTGACAACCCCTCACTAAAAGACTTCTGTCGAATTGTCGGGGCGACCGCCCCTATCATTAGAATTAGATGCTCAAAAGTCCAAAAGGTTCCAGGAAGTATGGGGGCAGCTACTGATCGGAGGGGCATGGATGCGGCGTTGTGATTCCCCTCGTTCCCAGGCGCGCGCCTGGGAACGAGCAGAAGTATCGGAGTCTGCTACGCCCGGTTCAAGGGTTGACCGGGCCGGCATGGAGCAGCTTGCTCGCTACGGAAGGGAGTACAAACGGCTGACAAATCCTTGTTTCGATCATGCTTCGTGTGGCCGCTCAGAAGACCGCCACCCGATCAATCACACCGAGTTGGAGGCTTTTCGGGTATACCCCCGACGCTCCCATAGACGGATTCAAAAGGCCATGCTCGCCTTGGCGCCGAAGATCCAGTTCCGTCTGTCGATGTCGAAGCTGAAGTCTGCGTCGCCAACTACGCCTCCGAGTGAGCTCAGAGTCACGCTTGAGTCGGTACCGTGAATAGAGCTGAACTTCACAAAGGCCCCAGCCGCCAAGTTGTTCATCAGGAGCATGTATTCCCCGAAGGCCTCAATGAAATGGCCCGCGGCAGTGGCCCCTGACGCTTCAAATCTGGTACCCGCTCCTCCAAAAGTTTCCTTGTAGTCAAACGACGCCCACATAGCTGGAAATCCGGTAACACCGGCCGTAAGCACGCTACCGTAGCTTACGCTCGTCTGAAAGAGCAGACCGAAGAATGGGATGTAACCGCTGAAAGTCACATCGGCCCGATCAGTGTTGAGCCCGGCGATTCCAATTATGTCTTGGGAATCCGTGAAATTGGCCATGAAGGAATCCCAACGAAAACCTGCAACTGCCGTTACTGAAGGAAAGACCTGGTAAGTTCCTGCCACTTGCAAGTTCCACCACTGGGTGTCGGTGGCCCAGTTCCTCATGGCCGCTAGGACCCCCGTGTTGTATACCTCGCGGGACCGATCTTGAAACGGGAAAAGATGAGCCCCACCCAGGGCGATTCCTAATCCGTCGGAAAGAGCCACAGGGACCATGAGTTCCAACCAGATCCCCCTCATGGTGAAATCCTGTCTGAAATTGGCTATTCCGGCGATTCCCACTCCATCATTGGAATCGAATAGCAAACCCAGGCCACGGTCCTTGATCAGGTATCCCACGGACACGCTCGGCTCAAGAGAGCAGAAAGGTCGGCGACTTGGCATACAGACCCGCGGTCCGCACGCCCCAGGCCCGGAGGGAATACCCGTGCCCGGATAGAGCGAGTACCCTTGAACCGGCGCGGGACCGATCATGCTCATGGGGCTTGCAAATGGTGGTAGGCCGGACCCGGGAGGGCCCAAGAATCCCTGGTTCTGGGCCATCACCGGCACCGCTGCCAGTATAATGATTGCGATAAGGACAAGTCCTGCTCGTCTTGTTGCCATGCCGATACTCCTTGTACAGTAAGCTCGCCTCATCATTAGGAGAGCAGAGGTTCATTTTTGTTTTTCATGGAAGCCCACTACACTCGTAGACGCAAGTATAGCATAAAGAAGTGTGGCAAATCAAGTCTAATCATTGATGAATTTTGTTCCTGCAAAACAATTTCCATGAAGACAAGATGATGGCTGCGTTCTATATGAGGATTCAGGTGAACGTCCCATAACATCTCGGTAATACAGTAGCTTATATCAGCTTTCAAGACTTCTGTCGGATTGAGAGGTGATTCTTGCACATGGGCAGAATCCCCCCCAACCCTGTCCCACAGGGAGAGGCAGCAAGCGGATTTGCCCTATTCACGATTTGGCGGTCAGCGCCGTTGGAGGCAATCAAACAGCAGACGAGCTCAGTCGTCCCTCCGGGACTTGGATTTTCCTTCGTCTGGACGGCTTACCCCGTAATGAATTCCGGGGCTACTCTCAAGAGTCCCTCTGGGACTCTCATGAGCAAAGAGTTTTGATCCTTGACATCCCAAACGAACGGCTGATACTGCCATCGTAAGAAAGCGACAACGAAGCATGAAAATGTCCGCAAAGTCGTGGGTCTCGCACGTAGGGGCTACGCATGCGTCGCCCTCTTGGATTGTTGTCCAATGGGAGGCACGCGTGGGATTTTGCAGTCCACCCATTCTCAGAGTAATGCGCAATCAAACGAGTAGTAATCCAGTCCCGCGGGACCGGACAAGCAGGCAGTGCCGCCCGGGAACTGATTCTCACTTGTTCAAGAGCGAAGTGGTTTCACTCATCCCTCGCCAGGTCCGTCCGGGTCGGAAAGTGATTTCGCATCCAGTATTGTCAGGAGCCCGGTCAGATCTTCCACCAGCGCGGTCGGAGCTTCCGCTTCCAGTTGGCGGCGACTCGCCAAACCGGTCAGCACTCCTACTGTCAAGGTCCCCGCTGCTCTTCCGGCACGAATGTCCAGTAGCGAGTCCCCAACAATGATGGCATTACCCGGGTCGATGTCCATGGTCCTGAGGCACTCCAGTATGCCGTCGGGTTGGGGTTTGCGTGGAAGCCCATCGTCCCTGGTGACAATGGACTCAAAATAATGGGCAAGTGATCGGTCCTCCAGCGGCCGCAATGCATATCGCCCGGAATCCGTGACCAGACCGAGCTTGAGCTTCCGCTCTTGCAGTGCTTTCAATACCTCGCCTACCCCCGGCAGAGGTTGCACATGCCTCAGGGCCTCCCGAAAGACCGGGGCCAGTGTGCGTTTGATCTGTTCGATCCTTTTGTGGCGATCCGGGATATCAATCGGGATGGCATGATCCCACAGATCAAGACCCTCGGCCAAAGGCTCCCAAACATCCTCTCTTCTTACAGGTATTCCCGCGTCGGCCGTAGCGTCTCGAAAGAGACGATAGTAAACTTCATTAGAATCCGTGAGGGTTCCGTCCAAATCAAAAACAATCCCTTTCAATACTGTTCCTTTCCAATGTAAGTCTGCGCTCGCCGGCACTATCTTTCCTTTTGTATGAAAATGGATGCCACCGCAAGTCCATCGAATGCCGTCACTGACCGAGCATCCAAGAGGGCGACGCATGCGTAGCCCCTACGGCAGGGCTCCCCCCTTGGTAAGGGCATCTTCATGCTTGGTTTTGCCCTTCTCTGGGCATGACTGTTCATGGCACTGCTGCTGCAATGGTTCGGTTCACATATCGGTAATAGATACCTGGTCGCCGTTGACCAGGTTAAGAGACGCCTTGAGGTTGAACTCACTTATTATTTCGATGATCTCTTTTCCATGAACACGCACGTCTTCACTGGGAAACACCGCCACAGCCGGAACTCCGTTAATCCGTACACGCTTCAGGCCGGCGGCACAGAAATCCGGGTCGCTTGGGATCAACTCAAGATCCTTTTCGGCAGTGAACATACCAAGCTTGGGTAGATCCTCTTCCAAGACGCGCACGTTGAGTGTCCCGGGAAACGGTCGGAACCCCAATTTGCTCTGAAACTGTTCCACTACCCAGTCCAGACTTGTGAAGAACGCGCCCTTCCCTGTTCCTTTCTCGATTACGCAGGTCAGTTCCATTTGTTTTGCCGCGTTTCCACGCTTTCTACTTTTTCAGGGTAATCTTCATCCAATCCGTGTATTCGACTCGACCCTCCCTGAACTTGGTGCTGTGGATCATTTCCCGTATCTCTTCCCTGGTAAAGTCTTTCACCGCTTTGGAAGTGACAACGGCCCATTTTAGGGCGAGCCTGTCAAGGCCTTTGAGCTTCTCTTGAAGCGGTTTTCGCGTCTCTCGGGTGACGATCTGAGCCGGATCATAGATCCATGCCTCTTTTCCCGGCTTCAACACCCGACGGCACTCGTTCATCACCTTCACCGGGTTTCTCCAGCTATGAAATGCGCCCGTGCTGATGACCATGTCAAATGAATTGTCTTGAAACGCGGTCCTGTTACCGTTACCTACCGTGAAACGGATCCTGTCCGACACCCCGGCCTCTTCTGCGTTGACACGCGCAAATATGATCATCCTTTTCGTCAGGTCAATGCCGTCTATTTTGACATGTGGGGCTATCCGGGCAATTTCGATTGGAAGATAGCCCGGACCTGTGCCAACATCAAGAATGCTCCCTTGGTTTGCCGCGGCCGCGATTTCCTCGGCCACCTGCCTATAATACTTGCCGCCGGCTCCGCGAGCCAATTCACTATACAGCCCCGCTGCAAACCAAGGTATACGCTCGGGAATGATGTATCTTACGATCTTCGTCTTCATCTTATATCGTGCCAATCTGAGCCTGCGTGCGCATGGCCCGGTGTCCGCCTGGATCATCATACACTGAAAGCAACAATCCTATCCGGATTTTCAAGAAAGAACCCCGGGTGTCGGCCTATGGCACTGTTTCGTGGCATCCTTCGACCGGTCCTTGCACCGGCCGTGAGTGCGCATCACTGGTGGAAATCCGCACCGCGATTTTCGTGAAGGTCCGTACAACTCACAAACTTGACGGAATTTCCATTTGCGGCCTTTTTTCTTGACGCAGAGACAGGCGGCCTGTAACATACAACGTAGTGATATTGTATTATAAGTAGGACGGCACGAAGCAACTTACCCTAGGTTTTCAGGAGGCTGAGTCAAGGCGCGCATAAGACCAAAGCGTGATACACAGTTGGGTGGGCCATATCCGGACAGAAAAACCGGCCCGTCCAGTGTTGAAGGCACGTCGGATCGGGGCGACTTCAAAGAGCCCGTAATTTCAGGACGTGGATAGGCCGATGGCACCTTGTAATATTCTCATCGTCGAAGATGACGAAACGCTGGCGGCGCTTTTGGAAGCGCGCCTCGAAAAGATGGGACACCAGGTCGCGGCTAGGGTGTCCACGGGAGAGGAAGCTGTGACTGAGGCCGGCGAGACCATGCCGGATCTGGTGCTCATGGATATCTTACTAGGGGGTGAGATGGACGGGATTGAGGCGGCCGGGCATATCCAGTCTCGCTTCAGGATACCGGTCATTTACCTCACAGCATATTCGGACCCTGGTCTCCTGAAAAGGGCGAAGATAACAGAGCCCTTTGGCTACCTCACAAAGCCGATTTCTCAAGCAGCTCTGCGTGGCGGCATAGAAATCGCGCTGTACAAGTCCGCAATGGAAAGACGATTGAGGGAAAGCGAGGAGAGGCTGGAACTCGCGCTGGAGGGTGGGAACCTGGGCGCCTGGGACTGGAATCTTCAAACGGGTAAGACCGTCTGGGACAGACGCGCCTTGGAAGCGTTCGGTTATTCGGTCGGGGACATCAAGCCGCTTTTTCGGACCTGGAAGAGTCTGAGCCACTCCGAAGACTGGCCCTATGTCTTGGAAAAACTCAACGAGCATTTTGTCGGCGAATCACCTTATCTTGACGTTCAATATCGATTCAGGAGCAAGTCCGGGGATTGGAGATGGATGTTGATGCACGGTAAGGTCGTGGAACGCGACAAGGACGGCAAATCGGTACGAATTACGGGAACATGTCGCGACGTCACCAACCAGGTACAGGCGGAAGAGGCCCTACGGGCAAGTGAACAGAGATTCAGGGACTTGGCCCGGTTGTTGCCTGAACCGGTCTTTGAACTGGACAAAGAGGGTGTTGCCACTTTCGCGAACCAGGCTGCTCTTGACCTTTTGGGTTACACGCAAGAAGACTTGGAAAAAGGCATCATGGCTTCACAAATTCTCGCGCCCGATGACAGAAACACAGGCCTGGAGAACATGCAAAAGGTCCTAAGCGGAAAAGAAATGGGTGGCAATGAACTCCTGGGTCTCAGAAAGGATGGCACAACTTTTCCCATCTGGTTTCACACGACTCGCATCATTACACACAATAGAGTCGTCGGATTAAGAGGGATCGGCATTGACCTTACCGAGCTCAGGCGGACGGAACAGGCGCTGCGAGAGAGCGAGGATAGGTTGAAGGATTTCTTAGAGTCGGCCAATGATCTAATTCAAATGGTAGACGCCGACGGCCGTCTCGTTTTTGCTAATCAGGCGTGGCGCGAAACTCTAGGGTACTCCGAGAACGAAATTCAAGGACTTTCGTTCTTCGACTTTGTTCACCAAGACAGCACTTCCAAATTCAAGGAAGCTTTTCAGCGTGTGGTGTCGGGTGGGACTATCTCGAACCTTGAAGCTGTATTCGTTACAAAAGAAGGTAGGCCGGTTGTAGTGGAAGGGAACATCAACTGTCGCTTCAAAGACGGCAAGCCTGTCAACACGAGAGGCATCTTCCGTGATGTCACGGATCGCAAGAAGGCGGAGGACGCGCTGAACTTCGCGTACCGGCGACTGGATGAGTATTCAACCTTGCTGGAAAACCGTGTTTACGAAAGAACCGTCGAACTTGAAGAATCCCGACAAGAGATCAAGGAATATGCGGGTCGGCTCGAGATATACAGTGAAGGGCTCGCCATTGTGTTACGGAGCGTGCAGACGGAGAAAAGGGATCTGGAAGACAAGGTGACTCAAAACTGCAACTCTGTCCTAAGGCCCATTCTCGATCAACTCAGAGTCTGCGATTCTCCGAAAAAGGCGGAACTGCTCCTTGATTCGATGGAGTTCCAAATCGAAAAAATCGCTTCGTTGACCGGTCCCCAACTCATTGAGCAGGCTGAAGTCCTTACACCCCGTGAGATCCAAGTTTGTCTGCACCTCAAATCATGTCTCACATCAAAGGAAATCGCAACGATCATGGGAATATCTGCCAAAGCAGTTTCTTTTCACCGTGGGAACATAAGGAGAAAACTTGGGTTGGTAGGTACCGGCAACGACTTGGTATCCTTCCTGATGGCCACAGAGGTGAAGCATTAGGCCGGCCGCTTCATACAGCGGTTCTCAAGAATAGTGTCGGATTCCCATGAGCGCGGTTGAGACGACGAAGCGATATTCGCACGAAACTAATAGTAATGGCGGACCATATCGCCAATTAGGTAGTTTGCATACCCACCCTTGCTGGCAATCAACTGGCATTGACACATCATGTGTTTGGGGGCACGATATTACTTAGAATGACGCCGACTTCTAGCCAGCGCTCTCAGGTCCAAGGCGAAGGTCATTGCAGCCGAGAAATACGAGACCAATCGGCGGCTCCGCGAGAGACTTGCAGTGCCTTCCGCATGCTTTCACCTATCGCATGACACTGCGATGGGTAGGCGACGAGGACGGTCAATCCACGCATTGGAAAACTGGTCACGGCTTTGCGAAACAACTTGATCCAGTGGACGGAGGTTCGTTGGATATGTTGCCCTCCAAGCATAGAATCAAAGCCAGAGAAATTGTCGATGAAATGCGCTTGGGTCTGACCGATTCGGAGCTGAAAGAGAGGTACAGGCTTTCATCCAGAGGTCTGCGGAGGCTTTTGAATAAATTGGTCCATGCCGGAGCGATCGGGCACGCTGAACTGTATGAGATCTCTGAGGCCTACAAGGAGGCGGTCGATGTCACAGCAGGGCGGGGACACCCCCGAATTGATGTGACATTCCCGCTTCGCATATTCGAAGACGGATCCTCAAACAAGGGTTTGGTCAGAGACATCTCGGAAACCGGGATGCGTGTGGCCGGGATCGAGTCGCGGGTGGAAGAGATCAAGGCTTTTCGTCTTCCATTGGACGATCTCATGGCCGCTGATCCTATATTCCTGGAAGCCAGGTGTCGGTGGATCGAGACCAAAGGACATGATGTTGAGTACCCTGTGGCGGGATTTGAAATAGTAAACATGTCCAAGCGATCTAAGCGGGACCTCAGGAACTTCGTTCGATTGTTCCATTTCGGTGAAGACTCTTTGCCGGATAATTGAAGAGAGGATGGGCCCGGAGCGGATGGCCGTTCACAAGCGACGTGCAGGGGTGTGAAGGCCGAAGGATAAAGCCTTGATTACAATGGTGAGTTGCTCCATGGGGATGCACACTAATACCAGAAAGCGAAGAATCGATGCGCTGGAGATGATTCGTGACATCCGGTCCGGGATAACGGGTCCCGATCTGATGGATAAGTACGGGCTGTCAAGCGCTGAACTTGAGCGCACCAAGAGGCGACTTGTTGAGAGACGAGAACGTATCGCCGAAGAAATTGTCAACGATATCCGAACCGGGATGACGGATTTGGAATTGATGGCAAAACATCAGCTTTCATCCAAAGGGCTCCAGACGGCTTTCGCAAAACTCGTAAAGGGAAAATTCATCGCCCGAACTGAAATAGAGAAACGGCTACCGGCTTACGGTGAAGCGATTACTGTCGAGGATATGCGTCGATCTCCGAGGGAGCATCCGGCCGGTGAAATACGTGTCCGTGACCAGAGCCGTCCGTACATCCGGGGGGCTCTCAATGATGTATCCGAACATGGGGTCTGTGTAACGGGTATCCAAACCGCGGTTGGTGAGATCAAGAGGCTCGTGATCCCGTCAGATGAGTTCGGAGAGTTTGCCACGATCTGTTTTGACGCGAAATGCCGGTGGGTTAAGGAACAGGAGAACGGTGATGTCGCGGCAGGATTCGAGATAACGGACATCGCAAGAGCGCACTTTCATGAGCTGCGATTCTTGATCCAGGGGCAAACGCTTCACTACTTGGAAGAATTGTAGCTGACTTCCGGGATGGCCGGCATTGAGAAGGGAGCCAACGGACATGCCACCCAAGAAGAGACTCAAGGCGAAGAACCTGGTGAACGATATCCGCGGCGGGGTGGATGACTCACTGCTCATGGTCAAGTACGGGCTCTCTTCCAAAGGACTTCAGAGCGTTTTTCGGAAACTTGTGACCGGCAATTTCATCAGGAAGAATGAACTGGAGAACCGGAGCGAACTTGTGGAGGACACGGCCGAAATTGATATCCACAACAAGCGTCAGGGGAAAAGATTCTTCCCCGCGTTGCGGGTACCGGTAACGGCATATGACAGGATGAACTCGGCCCAAGAAGGGACCATCGTGGACATAGCGGAAAATGGCTTAGGAGTTCGCGGTATCGAAACCGATGTTGCTGAAACCAAAACCTTCGTGATTCAGGTAGGCGCTCTCAGCGAGTTTGATCCCTTTGAATTTCGGGCTCAGTGCCGGTGGGTGAAACGGGAATCATTTTCCGGCGGCGCCCTCGCGGGCTTCGAGATAACCGACATTTCAAAGGAGGGCATGCGTGAACTTCGGGATCTAATTGAACGATTCTCACTCAGCACTGAGACACAGTCCTGTTACGCGCCTGAGGGTCAAATCTATGGTTCCGCATTGAGGTTGGAACGCGGCAAGGTTCAAGAATGACAAAAGGTGACTTACCCACTTTCGAGGTCGACAGCGACGTGACAACCGTCAATATCCTTAATATTGTTGACAGCACGACTGAAACGATTGACCTCAACAGTTTGATCACCCCTGACCTTACCGTATCGGGAAGCTTTGATCTGAGAGGTGTGGAAGCAACCTCTTTGGGAAAGCTGTTGGAGTCTTTGCCGATCCCTGCCCTGGTGATCGATCGATTCCATGACATAATCTTTGAGAACGCTCTGTGTGGCAACCAGTGGGCTGACCGTCAAAGAACTCTACGCCGTAGCTTTGTGGACATTTTTCTCCGCCGTGCCGACGGGGAAGATGTGAAGTTGTTGATGGACCGGATCTTCCTCAAGAGAAAACACGAAGTCAAAAAGGCGTCGCTCCAGCTTGGCGACCGCAAGCTCTGGGGAAAAATGCACCTCCGACCGCTCAGGGTAGGCAGTGAGAGGTTCATCCTTGTGCTCATCGAAGACTTGACCGTTGAGAAGAACCGACTCCTCATCCAGAAGCGACATCAGCGTGAGCTACAGCAGGCGCACGATGAGTTGGAGAAGCGAGTGGAGGAACGGGTAGCCGAACTTTCCGAAACCAATGAGCGGGTGAGACAGGAAATCACCGAGCGCGAGCGAGCGGAATCGAGGTTGAAGTTGGCCGGCCAGATAGTTGCAAGTAGTAACGAAGCCATGCTGGTGACTGATGTTAGAGGGCGGATAGTAGATGTCAACCAAGCCTTCACCAAGATCACAGGCTATTGCAGGAAGGAAGTACTGGGCAAAGGCCACACGTTGTTTGTCTCGGGCCAACAAGACAAGCGCTTTTATAAGGACATTTGGAGGTCCCTTGTCAAGAACGGGACATGGAAAGGCGAAGTCTGGGATCGTCGCAAGAGCGGAGAGGCCTATCCGAGGCTGATGTCCCTGAGCCCTGTGAGAAACGATGAAGGGAAAGTTACCAACTACGTGGGCATCTTCTCCGACATCACGAAAATGAAACAGAGCGAATTACGTCTCCATCGGCTGGCCCACTACGATCACCTTACCGGCTTACCAAACCGTGTACTGTTTCACGATCGCTTGCAGCGAGCACTGCTCGAGGCAGATCGAGACAAACACATGGTAGCCATCATGCTTCTCGACCTCGATCGCTTCAAGAACATTAATGACACGCTGGGCCATCGCTTCGGGGATCAATTACTGGTCTCGGTGGGGGAGCGCCTGACTGCGTGCCTTCGCAGAAGTGATACAGCAGCACGTCTCGGGGGAGATGAGTTCGTGGTGATTTTGTCGGGGATCTCGGATGTGCATGGAGCGGCCCGTGTGGCGCGTAACCTCGCGGAAGCATTGTCTAAACCTTTCGCCTTGGATGGCCGTGAAGTTTTTGTAACGACAAGCATAGGGATTACCCTTTTTCCTGATGACGGCGCCAAAGTGGGCATACTGCTTCAGAATGCCGATACAGCGTTGCACCATGCCAAGGAGCAGGGCAAGAACAACTTTCAATTCTTCTCCAAGCAAATGAACAAGAATGTGCTGAAACGGCTGAACTTGGAACAGACTCTGCGATCCGCAATAGCTGGAAAGAAGTTGCTTCTTCACTACCAACCGGTGGTGGACATGTCCACAGGTCGGGTCGCATCAATGGAAGCGTTGCTCAGGTGGAGGCATCGCTCTGGACGGGTCCTGTCGGCCGGGAACCTGATCCCTGCCGCGGAAGAGACGGGCCTGATCGTACCCATTGGAGAGTGGGTATTGCGCTCCGCGTGCAGACAGAACAAAGCGTGGCAGGAGATGGGCTTCCCACGAATGAGGGTGGCCGTAAACGTTTCGGGTCGCCAGCTTAAACAGCAGGATCTAGGTGCCACGGTGCTCCGGATATTGGACGAGACCGATCTTGATCCCGAATGCCTGGAAATAGAACTGACCGAAAGTGTCATGATGGAAAATGCGGACACGACGATTGAGTTGCTTGCTAATCTCAAAAGACATGGCGTGCATATTGCCGTTGACGATTTCGGGACAGGCTACTCTTCCTTGAGCTACTTGAGGCATTTCCCAATCGACAATCTGAAGATCGATCGATCTTTCATCAAGGACGTGGCATACAGCTCATACGAGCGCGAGATCGTCAAGGCTGTACTTGCTGTGGCCCATAGCTTGCACCTCAAAGTGGTCGCTGAGGGAGTAGAAACCCGGGAGCATGTGGAATTCCTGAGACAACATAGCTGCGACCGAGCGCAAGGTTACTATTGGGCTCCAGCTGTGCCCGTAAATGTGTTTACCCGGCTGTTGCGAGCCGACTGTGCTAACTCCGTGCAAATTTGAAACCCAAACGTGCGATGGATATCGCCGGAGGAAGCGGCGTGAAAGACCTATGCCGGGTGTTGTGACGGAAGGAGCGACGCTGGATGACCCGTATGTTCCACGATGATGAAGATTTCACGGAAACGCTTGAACTCTCCGGCCTGTTTTCGCGCGACGTGACCTCTTCGGGCAGCTTCACCGGGATTCATCGAACCTGGTTTGGAAGGCTCCTTAATACACTCCCAATTCCGGTGCTTCTGATTGACCGGTTCAGTAACATAATCTACGCGAACCAGTCCTGCGCGAAGATAAGCGCGGACTATGAGAGAATACTGGGCAAGCCTTTTTCTCGCTTCTTTTCCGATACTTCGGCAGCCAAGAACGCGGAGTCACTCGTGAAAAAAGTCTTCTTGACGCGAAAGCGGGAAACCGGTCCGGCAGAGCTGCGAATCGGAGCCGGCACACTGTGGGGTCGTATGTATTTGCGGTCCATCAGGATGGGGAAGAATAGGTTGGTACTGGTACTTGTCGAGGATCTGACAGCAGAAAAAAGTCGGCGGGATGAACTTGAAATGCGTATCAGGGAGCGCACAGCCGAGCTGCACACAAAAGGTGAAGCGCTCCGGGAATCGGAGGAAAAGTACCGACTGGTGGTCGAAAAGGCCCCCACGGGCGTAATTGTCATTCAAGACGACGATCTCAAGTTGGTGAATTCCAGATTCTGCGACATTACAGGATATGCAAAGGAGGAATTGACGCTCACGCGTTTCCGGCGCCTTATCGACCCGGATGATGGAAAAATGGTCTCCGAACGCCGCGAAAAGAGGCGGAGAGGAGATGCGGTGCCCGAGTTCTATTCTTTAAAGGTCCGTCGAAAAGACGGGAGTGTCAGGTGGGTGGAACTGACTGAGGTCATGATTGATTGGGAAGGGAGACCCGGGGGGCTGAATTTCGTGACCGACGTGACACAGAAACGAAGAATGGAGGAAGAGCTTCAAAGAGTACAGAAGCTCGAATCCCTCGCTACTTTGGCAGGCGGGATTGCTCATGATTTCAACAATATTTTGACCGCAATTCAGGCCAACATATCCGCGGCAAGGATTTGCTCCAACCCCGATGGGAAGGGCTTCAAAAGGCTGCAACAAGCGGAAGGAGCATGCATTCGGGCCGGCGATCTGACACACCAACTGCTCATCTTCGCCAAGGGTGGAGCGCCGATCAAGAAGACAGCGGCCGTTTCCGACATAATTACCGATTCTTGCAATTTTGCCCTGAGAGGATCAAACGTCCGCTGTGAGTTTTCCCTTTCGGAGGACATATGGACGGTAGTGGTAGACGAGGCTCAGTTTAGCCGAGTTGTGGGAAACATAGTGATGAATGCCGATCAGGCCATGCCCGAGGGCGGCGTGATTGGAGTGAGTGCCGGAAACCTTACTGTGTCGGATGGGCATGGCTTACCGTTGCAACCAGCTGATTATGTGAGGATATCTCTTGAAGACCAAGGGGTGGGAATGGATGCAGAGATCCTGCCCAAGATATTTGATCCCTATTTTACTACGAGATCCGACGGAAGCGGGCTGGGCCTTTATGCGGCCTATTCCATAATCAAAGGCCACGATGGGTTGATCACGGTGGAATCAACTCCCGGCGTCGGTTCGACCTTCTATATCTTCGTTCCAGCGTCACGGCAGAAGGCCCCGCCGCGGCCGGCGACGGACGAGGGGCTAGTCACCGGTACGGGAAAGATATTACTCATGGACGACGAAGCATCGATAAGGGACGTTGCCGCCGAGCTGCTGTCCATGCTGGGCTATGAGGTGGACACGGCAAGAGATGGCGCGGAAGCTGTCGATCTCTACCGATCAGGCCTAGATTGCGGGCGTCCTTTTGACGCGGTAATCCTGGACTTGACTGTTCCCGGTGGCATGGGAGGTAAGGAGGCCATGAAAAGGCTTCTGGAAATTGATCCGAACGTGACGGCAATTGTGTCGAGCGGTTATTCGCACGACCCGATCATGGCTGAACATAGGGAATACGGCTTCCAGGGGGTTATGCCCAAGCCGTACGCTGCGCCGATCCTGAGCAGAATTCTTGCAAAGGTGATCGACAATGCGACCGGCTCCCGGAGACCAATATGAACAAATCAGACCTTGCAACGTTTTTCGCGAGAGAGTCGGGGATTCGGCAGGATGGCCGGAGCTGTCGGATGTCCGATGTCGTTGGGTGGAGCCGGTTACATTGACGGTTTTGCGGGTTCCACCTGACCCCGTCCGGCACTACGAGCGGTCATCCTGGATATCTTCCGGCACCCGGGATTCGAGTGAAGGACTTATAGCAGTTGCCAAAAGTTCTGACCGAATGGCAGGCTGGAAAGCCTGCCCCACATGACTGATTCTCAGAGTAATCGGAAATTACTTTTGGCAATCACTATAGGATGTCGAGCAGGCGTCCGCGGCACAGTGGATGATGCGATCAAAACGAGAACATTCAATGAAAAGAATCAGCGCCAAAACGCTTGTAGGTAATATCCGGGCCGGCCTGGATGACTCAGCGTTGATGGAAAGGCACAGATTGACACATGAGAGTCTTCAATATGTGCTCACGAAGTTGGTCCAGGAAGGTCTTGTCAGTTCGATGGAGCTTTATGAGCGCACCACTTTGTCCGACAGCAGCATTACCAGGTCATTCAAAGAAACAAGCGAATCAGTTCTAAGATGCCCTTCTTGCGGCAAGGAGGTGTCCGGTCAATTGGACCGGTGTCCTTGTTGCGAGACCATCGAGATGGACGCGAAAATTGAGTTGTTGGTGGATGTGGACCCGTCAGCAAATCCTTCGACTACTCCTATTTATTCCCATGCGCGCACTGGACCGATCTCTGAGCACACCGTGGCGGCCATGGTTGATGGCCTTTTTGAACACAAAGCTGAATCCAATTCGAGCGAAGGGACTCACCCGAGCAAAGCAAAGAAGAATTCCAGGAATAGAGTCTTGCTGAAAGCAGCCAGTAGAGGACCGCTCCGTTCCGTTAAACAACTCCTGAACAAGGGGGCAGACGTGAATGCGCGGGGAAAATACCGGAGCACGCCTTTGATGAGGTCTTCTTTCAAGGGCCATAGCGACATTTCAAGATTGCTCCTCGAACACGGCGCGGACGTCAATGCAGCGAACGCCCTTGGCAACACAGCCCTGATTGTTGCGGCCACGTTCGGCCACACGGAGATCGTGGCATTACTCCTGGCAAAAGGAGCCAATGTCAGTGCCCGCAACGCAGACGGCAAAACACCTCTCAAATACGCTAAGGAGAAAGGTCACGGCAAAGCAGCAGAGCTTTTGCAGCGATATGGAGCGAAGGAATAGAGCCCCTCACCCCGGCGAAAGCCGGGGTCCAGAAGGTATTGAAAGACCTGGATTCCGGCTTTCGCCGGAATGACGGACAATAGTATCCGGATCAACGGTATACGGCTTAAGTCACCAGCATTGGGGGTGAGGGGCTCTAGGAGAAAACCGGTGCAGAACAATTTTGCGCAGCACACTTTGCTTGTACGCAGCGACAGGCTAAAGGAGTTCGTCGTACCCCTTTTTCTTCAGGATGTCCAGCAGAGCTTTCACGTCCTGTGCCCGGTCTTTGTCGCAAATCAGTAGGGCGTCCTGGGTGTCAACGACTATCAGATCCTTGACCCCTATAAGGGTTGTTAGTTTGTGAGGCGAAGATACTGTACATCCTCTGCTGTCAAGAGAAACCAGATCACCGCTGAGCGCGTTTCCATCCTGGTCCGTGCCCCAAACGTCTTCAAGGGAACGCCAGCTTCCCACATCGTTCCATGCAACGTCAGCCTCAATCACGAGAACCTGGTCGGCCTTTTCCATGATGCCGTAGTCGATCGAGATACTTTCCATTCTTCCATATGCCTCACGGATAGCGGCCGCTTCCTCCGGTCCATTCAAGGCCGGCAATATGGTCTCCATTGTCCGACTGATTGTGGGCAGGTGCTTCTCGAAGGCCTTGATGATCGCAGAAGCCTGCCACATGAACATGCCGCTGTTCCACAAGTAATTGCCCTGGACCAGGTACTCCCGGGCAGTGGCCATGTCAGGCTTTTCCACAAATCTACGCACGTTGAACACGTCGACCGCATCCAGATTAAGCATGGGATCACCACGTTCAATGTATCCGTACCCGGTCTCCGGCCGCTCAGGCACAATGCCGAAGGTGATGAGGTAATCTCCTGTGCCGGCCGCCTTTGAAGCGGTGCCGAGGATCTCCAGGAATTCCTGCTCCTTCCGAATGAGATGGTCTGCCGGCAGTACGACCATGACGGCTTCAGGATCCTGTTTGATCAGCTTGTACGCAGCCAGCGCGATGCACGGCGCTGTGTTGAGTCCCCATGGTTCCGCTACTATCATCTCGTTCGACAGTTCGGGCAGTTGGGCCCGAATTTCTTCCGCATGGGATTCCCCGGTCACCACCATGATGCGCTCCATCGGGATCTGAGGGAGGATGCGCTCAACGGTCGCCCGTATCATACTGTTGTCACCCACTATGCGCAGGATCTGCTTCGGTCTTTTCTTTCGGCTACGGGGCCAAAAACGCGTGCCGCTCCCTCCAGCCATTATTACTGCATACAGCATTGTCCATCCTTTCAACGCCCTTCTCAGAAGAGACTGTGGCACCACGGTAAAGCGGACTCCCATGATAACATGGAATCGATCAGGAACCTAACACGGATGCGGCCCGTATTTGACAGTGTTTGTAAGGTCCGACCGACCCTTGCGGCGGTTCCTTTCTGAAATTGTGTGGACGCGCCGGCAATCATGGAACTCATCAGAAGAGTTGTGGATTAAGAGTTTCACGCAAGAGGCGGATATGGCGGCGGAGGCCTTCCTCAGACCATAGCATCCAAAGTTCAATCGGTCCGAGAAAGACCTCCTACCAGCATCGACGGCCGCCGGTGATTAGAGCGGCTTTCCATAGCCTTCACCGATGAGGGCTCTTAGGTATTTACTAAAGTCTCGGGGACTCGTTGCCCCCAGTGATGACAGGCCCTCGATTTGACTGATGTCCTGCCTCCGTTTGAGCGACTCATCGAGCGCTCTTTGCTTGGCCTTGTAGTCGTACACTCGATCCCGTTGCGCCCATTCTCTGTCAGGGGCGCCCCGGTTCCAGCCGACGTCACCGAGGTAATCGGATCTCTTTTGGTCTCCCAGGCGGTTCCTCCATCCGGTCTGGCTGCTCAGATATTGGTGCTGCAACCCGAGCAGATTCTGGAGATTCCGTATGGAGTCGTTGTGTTGTGAGTACGCGGTTCCCTTGAGGTACTTGTTGTAATTCATGGCCTCCCGAAAGCGGTCTCCATACCCTTTGGCGAGATTCTGCGTCGCCGAGTGATGCAGCGCTGAATCGAGGGCCGGGCCTCCCACCACATTCATGCCGCCTCTTTTGATACCCGCGCCGGCGGCCTGGCGCACGTAATCGCGAAGCGTGTTCCGTTGACCACCCATAACATGGGACATGTAGTCCTGCACCGCTCGATCAGCGGGATTCGCTACATACGTGCCCGTAGACCCGCCGGACGTGCTTCCCGTTGTTCCTACCGGTCCTGATCCGAACACAGAGTCGCCCAGGCCGCTCGTCCATTGCATCAGACCTTTGGTCGGCGCCAGCCAGGGATTGTCTCCGAAAGCCTTGCGATAATCGAAACTACTGAAGTAATTTCCGCGAGGGGTTTCCATTTCTCTCTCCTTTCGTAATGAAGATTGGCGCCTCAATTTCTTTTAGAATTGAGGAACGGTTGAAGGATGGGCTTGAACGCTAATGTCTGTTCCCGCGTGTGGCGGACCCGGAATAGCCTGCCAATGCGTTGCCCGTGGCTGACGATAAGCCGCCACACAGCGCAGATTCAAGCCCCTATGAATTGACATTCTTGCTTTGTTTGACTTCAGGAAGAGTCTACCTTAGTTCCATTTCCCCGCAGTCGGGGTTCTCGCATTTCCAGATCGCTCGGTACCCGCATGCGTAGTCCTGGCCTGCCGGGCATAAAGGCTTCCACACGGACCACCGGGCGTCGCATTCCGGGCATTTGGCCGACACCACCGGCACACCGTTGAGTCGGCCGATCACAGAAGCGAGATACTCCAGAAAGCCGATGTAGTTATCAAGCGATGCTCCATTATCTTTCATTTTCACCTCACTTTTGGGGACAACATTGAATTCCTGTTCCACTGGAGACCCAGGCGCCGCTTTCTTCGTCGATTGCGCAGCATCTACTTCCGCTCACAGCGAACACTTTCGAGCGAAAGTCCAAGCCATCTTCCCCGTTGTCCGAATACCAGCAACATTGTGCGCCTCCGGGAAGCGTCCCGCTACAGCCCATATTTCCGCTTATCGCCTCGCCGCCTGTGCCACTGATGGCGCTTATGCACCCGGAAAGACTGGGTTCCGTTATCAAGTACGGGGTATCGTCTCCGCCTGTGGACCCGTCACAATTGACAAGTGTCCTAACAACCTTGTACCAACTCGGACCGTTGGGCACGCAACGAAACATGTAACCTGCAAGGCCGGTATCGCTGTAATCGTGCCTCACGTAATAGGATGCTTCATCGTTTTGGCCGCAACCATTGTTGAAACTCACCGAGATTGATCCGCTACCACAACAGCCCGAACATTCTTGTGTTCCGGACAAGAGCAGCGAACCCAGTTGACGTGCCAGGTTTCCATCACTTGCTTGCAATGAGCCTATGGAGTTGGAAAGGCACGTGGGGGTGACATTGAGTGCAGCTGCGCCGGCGTATGAACAAGCCTCCCAGCCACTGACCCAGTAGGCGGAGCCCCCTGTCAACAGAGTGTCTCCATCTCTCGGGGCAGGAGACACATAGATCTGTGAAGAACCTATTTTCTGGCTGACAGCCGTAGTAGTGGAATTCCCGCCGCCACATCCGTCGGCCCCGCTCCAATGTATTGTGCCTCCGCAGCAAGCCGAACTGCCTGCGGAGCCGATACTCACGGGATCGCGGGTCACGTAGCGTGTGGACCCGTTGGACCGGTATTGTGCGGCGCCGTTCCATTGCACGGATTGGGATCCGACGGCACCGGAGAATGTGCCGTCAATTGTGCCGCCGGAGCATGATTCCCAACCGCTGATTTGACTGATGTTTTGTATCGTATTTGACCAATCCGCGCCGATCGCGGACGGTACGGTCAAAGACATGTTGGGCGGCAGAATACCGCCATTTTCACCACAGCAATCGCATCCGCATTCCCCGGGATAGTCAAGCCCGGCCTGCAGATAATAGCTGATCGAATGCCCGCCGCAAAATTCTTCGGTTATGGCGCTTGCGCCTGAACAGTAATCGTACCAGCCGGAGATCTTGTCACTATCGGGAACATAATCCAGGACCATCACACCTCCCGGCTCAGTACCGAGCACCTTGAATGTGCCGAACTGACCTTTGATTGTCCCTCCACCGGCATTAGCGGCAAGCTCAGGGCAGAGTTGAGCGCAGCCTATGCGGATGCGTTGTATCTTGGCCCCCGCGTCCGCGCACATATTGGTAGTCGACTCCACTTTTACATCCAGCACGTTGCAGCCCACGGCCGAGACTCTTGCCCCGCAATCCTGGGCATTCATGGGTTTGGATGACTCGGAATATTGAGGTTTGTTTGCAAAGTTGAGGACCGGTTCATTGCAACATGTGGTGTTGGCCGCGTCGAAATGTGTACGTTCCACCATGTTGTCGAACTGAAAATGGTACCCTCTCTGTGAGTGCACACATTGATATTCCGGCAGCTTGTATGGTCTGGTGCCGGCCTTTTCCGCCTCGGGAAACTGTAATCCCTGGTAAATATGGTATGCGGTATACCGTCCTGAAGACATTGTTCACCTCATTTCATGTGAATGGTTTGCGGGGTTTCATTTTCCAGATATTCAATACAGCCCGGGTCTTGCTCGTCCTCATCCATATCCTTTGCCACCCCATACAGCCAGAACAACGTGTCGGCAAGACCGATTGCGAACGACCCGGGGGGTACAGAGTATTTGGAGGTCACGTCGTTTGAACAGAACATTTTTCCGTCCGTGTCGGTTTCCCACGTTCCGGGCCAACGTGGAAAGCTATGACACCTTTGCTGTAAACGGTATTTGTTGAAATAGTAGGAAATCAGATCGGTAATCCGCTCGTCGAGAACAGGGGCTCGCAACCTCATGCCAACACTCCTTTTGTCGCATCGCAAGAGTTCATATGTGAATAGATTCTCGGGTTGTAATGGTTCGCCGGGCTTGAAGCGGTTCTTCGCCCGGTCAACCATTACCTTCCATGAAATAGACGATGGCCGGATTCATTGATGGGCGGTGATCTGCCAACGTTTGACCCATCGGATTTGAGGGACTGCTACATAGCGGGTTGTTTTTTTGGCAAAGGAACCTTGGGTTGTCGTTCGCCGCGTTTCGGCTGTTTCTTCAGTTTGGCTCGAATTGTATCCAGGCGCTGCTCAAATTCGTTTGCCTTGTCTGTTTGCCCCATACGTTTGTAAACCTCAACAAGGACCTCCAGCGTACTGGCGAGACGGGAAGCCCGGTTTCCCTCGGCCTTCTCTCGTATTGCAAGGGACCTTAACAGCAGCGGCTCTGCTTCCGCAAATTTTCCCTGCCCATGCAACGTGACCGCGAGATCACGTAGTATTACAGCGATCGTCTGTTGGTCATGCGGCGCCCTGTTTATGAATATTTCAAGGGCTCGTCGAATTAGGAGCTCGGCCTCGCGGTCATGCCATTGATGATAATGCGCCAGCCCCAGCGAATGCAGAGCCTTTCCCACGATCGGATGATCCTTCCCTAACGTTTTTTCAGTAATCTCCAGCGCACGCTGGAGCGCCTTGCGACTCTCAGCAAACTTGCCCTGATCGGCGTTGCATATTCCCACAAATAAGAGGGCCATCGCGACTTCAGGGTGATTTCGGCCATACTTCTTGACCGCTATTTCCAATGCTTCATGACAGAGTTCCAGGGCCCGATCATATTCTCCGCGCGAATGATGTACGATTGCGATACCCTGCAAAGGCTGCGCGATCCCCGGATGGTCCTTCCCTCCATTCCGGCTCATGATTGCGCGCGCACGCACGAACAACCCCAGGGCTGTTTCATGTTGGTCGAGCCGGCAACAGACATTCCCCAGCTCACACAGCGCGAAAACCAACTCGCGACTTCTGTCGCCGGGGATCCTTTCCCTTATTGCCACTGCCTGCTGCAGTAGGCCCTTGGCCTTCCTCAGATACCCCAGTTGTCGGTACGCCTTTGCCAAGGCGCTCAATGACTCCGCGTACTGCGGATGCATTTTACCGCGGACCTTCTCACGGATAAACAACGCCCTTTTCGCGAGCGGCTCGGCCTCCACACATCTAACCAACGCGGTCAGCGCGTTTGCGAGATTGTGTAGTGAATCCCCCATCTCGGCACTCTCGGCCGGAAAATTCGCACGGGCGATTTCCACACACTGTTTGGCAATTGGGAGTGCTTCACGGTATCTGAAATTCTCAATCAAGGACTCACATTTTGCCTTTTGGTCACGCCACAGGGTCGCCTGTGAAAACGCCTGATCGGCACAGTTGAGACTAATCGCGGCCCATACGACCGCTGATAGGAGTAGTCCGCAACCTCCCTTTGACCGCTGCATATCTTGCGCCCCTCCCTTTCTTGATGCCGTTGGCCCGCCTCAATCACGGAGCGAAAATCTTGGTAGCGTTTCTCCACAGCCCGCGGCGCCGGGACCTTTGTCGACAGCCGTGAACGGGATTATTACTCGATGAATAGTAAGAGTCAATGACCCAGCGCGACCACAACGGAAACTCCATCGAATATGGTCCCACAATGGATTCTCGCTCCATTTTCGACCTACGTGAAGCGTCGCGGTGCTGCAACGCGCTTCGTGCTAGTGTGTTTGAAGTACTATTCTCTCCAGCCGACCGATTCTTCGGGGCAATCTATTTGCTTCCGGGCAACAGTTCCCGAAGTTCGTCCAGGCTCCCCGGCGTATTGAATCGCCATATCACGTGGTTCCCGGTATGAATATTGGTTACTTTCACGGTCCCCACAAGGGGCACGTCAATTTTCACGAGCGGCTTCTTGTCTCGCTTCTCCCTGAGTATGTAGACATGTCCGCTTGCCTTCCCGAGCTGTTCCTTGGACCAGTATTGGCCCTGTGGCGCCTTCGGCAATTTGAATGCTTGGCCGGTGTCCTTGGATTCATTAAGTGATTCCACGAAGCTCTTCACAGCCTCCCTCACCTTGCCTTTCCCAGCGTCCACTGCAGCCTCTACTCCCTTATTCATCAAAGACTTTTTGACCTTGCCTGTACTGCCGGATTCATAGGCGCCGCGTGATTTGCCGGCGGTTGACCCATCGGATTCGGGCCTATGTCTGAGGTCCACTTTTGGTTGCTTGCCCTTGATTTCCTTTATTCGCTGTTGGACCTTGCGTCGGATATCGTCCGGAACCTTTCCACTATACCCCTTGAGAGCTTCTTCCATGTCTTTCATCTTCTTGTACTCCGTTCCACCATGAGACCACTTTTTGGCAAAGTCAGGATCCGGTTTGTAATTGGTGAGCTTTTCAGGCACATGCAGCGGAGGATCCAGATCAAGAGGGTACGAATTGCCCGGCAATCCGTTCCATTCCTTCAACAGCCTCGCCGGCGCCTCCTTCACAAAGGTCATTTCAAGGTCGGTCGGCCCACTTTTGGCTCCTTGCTCGTCGCGTGAGCCTTTTCCGCCCGCGCGTGCCGACGCCTTAGGCCGATCCTTCTCCGGGTCTTTAGGACCGCCGGCCAGGATTTCGTCTATGTTGTCGGGGACCCAATTGGGGTGATCCCACTGCGAACTCAATTCCTCGGCCATCTCCTCGGAAATCTTTTCCACAATCCTATTCTGCCGGAGGATTCGCTGGATGTCGTTGAGCGGGGTCTCACCCCACTCATCGTCAACCGGCCCCTCCTCGGCCAGGATCTCGTCAATATTGTCAGGAACCCAGTACGGGCGATCCGGCTGGGGACCCCACTCGTCGGAGACTTCGGCCGAGGCTCTCTCTGCGTTTCTGTTCTGGCGCCTAATGCGGACCAGGTCATTCTCGGGGGGCGCTTCCTCGTACTCGTCATCAAACTCATCCCCCACATCTTGCCCCGGATCCTCCTCCTTCCACAGATGGCCGGTTTCCTGCACGGTCCGTTCAAGGTGCATTTCAGCATTTTCAAGCTCACTCAACGCTCCTTTGAGCGCACGTGCCCGCGCATTGGCAGATTCCTCGTCCACAGGCTGGTTATCAAATTCAACCGCAACCCGGTATAGGGCCTCATCGACCCTATCAGCCGCGCTCTGCATGGCCTCGCGTGCTTTCCGCGGCCCCGAGCGACCGTTTCCTTCTTCGGCCATGGCCGCGAACATGGCCTTTCGTTCGCTATTTGACCTTTTTCTCATTATCTATTCTTTTCCCTAGAATATCACAGGGGTTGAGGAAAAACTCACCCGCTGTATGATTTTCTACAGAGATTCTTGGATGTGGATGCATGACTACTCCTATGAAAATGAATGCGCTCCGAAATCCTGCGAGTTCCGGCTCAGACCGACTATCCTGGAGGGCGACGCCATGCGTCGCGCCGTACGGCCGCAACCTTCCAGGATTGCGACCCCTCTTAGACAGCGCCCCATTCCCGAATTACCGATGCCCCTATTTGCAGGCCGTAAATGTCGGTTACATCGTTGAACTCTATTCTGAATTTGAAGAATCGTCCGTGTATGTTGTCAGGCTTCTGTTGCTGAGCAAAGAGACGATCTCCAAGGCTGTTGAGGTCCTGGTAGTTTAAGCTCGTGAATGTGGAGTCATCTCCATTTGAGTAGACCGTCACCGTGATCTGATCTCCCGAAGTCTTTCCGTAAACCGTTAGTATCCGTAACAGCTTGTGGTATTCAGGGGATCCGAAGTGGAGCCATCCGGTTTCGACCCATCCTGCGATAGGATCTCCGAAATCCGAATCGTCATTGGGTCCAAACAGCCTGATGACCGCGCCGTTGTAGTCACCGCCGTAGAGGCCGATCTGGCCCAGCTTGCCTGGAGCGCCGTCGTTATGGTGGTAAGCGGTCGTAAGGGACGCAACACTGATTGTGAAGGGTGGGAGCCAGGTTCTGAGGCGAAGATCATAGATGATCAGACGATTGTTCGTGGTTTGTGGTGAGCCGGAGGTGGTCATTGGCACCGCCCAGATGATCCAGTTACGCTCAGGCCAGTACACGCCGTAGGCCCCATGGAGATTGTCAAGATCTATCCTCGGGGGATCGCTCGCGGCATCAAACCAGGAGATGTCTTCAGATAGATGATAAACCTTGAGGCCCGCGAAGTACCATGCCCCGAACCTGTTTAGATAATACAAACCCATCAGGTTTTTTTGATCCGCTTCGGTCAGCGGGGCCCTGACCACTACACGATTGTTGATGGGGACCTGATTAGCGGCCTCGGCCCTTTCAAAGCTGAAGGTCTGCGGACTGTAACCGTTGAGCAGGAACCAGTCCTCCGTCTTGGCCACAAAGCCCTGGTTGAACGCCTCAACCGCGGCCACAATGTTGTCCTGGCCGCCTATGCGGATCGAGGCTGAATCGGTTCCGGCAAAGCCGTACTCTTCGAGGGCCCGGGATATGTCCGCCTGATCCGGAGCGTCAGGGCGGTTGAGTAGAACCATCCGGTCCCGGATGGTAATCGCGAACTTGTGTTTCTTCAAGTCGGTGAGCACAGGCCAAACCCGGGCCTCACTCAACCAGGTGCGCAACGACAGATCAGCGTCCACCCGGAACCTAATCCAGTACCCGTGGGGATATTGTGGGCCGATAGGCCTGCATTCCTTCCAATCGGTCGGTGTGCTCCAGGATATTCTTCCTTTTCTGCCGATCGTCACGCCTTCGGGTTCCTGGGTCTCGTCCGTTGTGGAGAGATCGGTCCACTGGGTCCCGGTCCAGTATTCGGCCCCAAGGGTTGTGCCTGAATTTGTGTTGTGGTAATCGTTGTGAGGGCGGATTTCCACGGCATTGAACCTGGTGAGATATCCCATGTACAGCCGGTCGCCCCCCGGGTTCCACCCTGAAGAGGCTGCTCCGGATTGCCATCCGTGACAACCACTGTCATCGGTGTTCAAAGGATCGTCATTCAGGCGGGCCACGGTAGGCCAAGTGTTGTCGGACACTTCAACGGTCCAGTCTTTTGCCGAGTTCTCGGACTGATCCCAATAGATCAGTCCCAGCGGAGTATCAGGTTGACCTTCTCCGATCACCTGCAAGCGCTGCGTAGGCGCCTGAAACAGCACTCTTCGCAGACTCGTGCTCACGCTTGTGCCGCTCTCGAAGCCGAATCTGAACCAGTAACCGGGCACGTTGTTCACCACGTGATATTCGGCCGGGAAGACTCCTCCTGAGTGGACCACAGTTCCGGTTGCGCTGAGGGTCGACGTATTGTCCACCCATCCTGCGCCGCTGCTCCAATCTCCTGAATAGCCTTGAGGGATGAGATTGCCTCCGCCGGCGTTCCCCGATTGCATCTCGAAAAGGAAACCGCTCACGCCGGACATGTCCACGCAGATGTCGATCCATCCACTATTGGGAGCAAGGCCTCCAATGTCGCTGTAAGTGTCGGAATCTTTGTCGCAAACAGCAGCACTGAGATCGTGATAGTTGTTACCGCTGTCATAAGTAACCAGTGCCGCCTTGGGCACCGCCCAATCAGCGCCCGATGGGTCCATGCACCCTGCAAACACCAGCGGAGGATTGTTCTGTCCTTCGGTTATTACGGCCCGATCATTGAGCAAGGCTACAGAGCAGCAATCGGCTCCGCTTCCGAGATCATAAACCTCGGAAAAGCTGCCGGAGCCGCCGGTGGTCGGCAACTGATCAATGCTGCAAAATAGCTTGTTTCCCGAACCTGTGTCCACCTGGGCGAGCAGGTACTTGGATTCCGTGGTCGGAAAACGAATCTGCTTCAGGGTCGTCACTTCTCCGCTTTCCGGCAGAGAGTCCGAACTCATGTAAGACGCGCCGCGTCTTGTCTTCAGGCCTCTATCTACCAGGTCCACATTTTCACCGGACATGAGGGCCTCTTGGGGAAACGCGAGTGGATTTTGTCGATTGTCCCGGACACCTCCGGTCCAGTCAAAGAGATTGATCACATTGTAAGGTTCTTGATTGCCTGTATTCATTTTCCTGCCTTTCGTGGAAAGAGTTTGTGGAGCAATAATGTTTGCTTTGAGGGGGGGTATTTCTCCCTCTCCCTCTGGGAGAGGGCCGAGGTGAGGGTCTGAATGCCACTTCTTTGAAAGCGCATAAGTATGAAGCGCAGTGGCGAAGCAGCCAAAGTTGAATGATTGTTACAGTAGTCGATCTGATGATAGGAAAACTTGCGCAGAGGATCAGTTTATATATGGTTCGTGTCTGTTTTGTGGTAATCGTTCACCGGGCTTGAAGCGGTTCTGCGCCCGGTGAGAATGGAGGGGTAGACTCATCTCCCCCTCCAAACCTCCCCCATACGTAATTCCAGGAGCTTGTACGGTTCACGGTGAACGGTTACGTTTTGTGAGTAACAATAGAGGGGATTGGGTAACGAGCGACACATCAGGGCTGAACGTGCAATCGTTGTAACGCGGCCTTGGCCTCCTTTTGTCCTTGCGCTGCGGCTTTTCTATACAATTCTGTTGCTTCCGTAATGTTCTTGGTGATCCCAAGGCCTTTTTCGTACATGCGGCCCAGGTTGTACTGTCCGCCACTGTTGCCTTGGTCCGCGGCCTTTTGATACCACTTGAGAGCTTCCTTGTAGTCTCTGGGCAAAACCTGTCCTCGACAGAGCAAGACTCCAAGTGTGTTCTGGGCCACAGGATAACCTTGCTCAGCGGCTTTGAGGAACCATTTTGCAGCCTCTTCATAGTCTTGAGGAGTCCCCTTGCCCTGATGGTACAGCCAGCCGAGACTGTGCTGCGCCCGTGGGTTTCCCTGTTCGGCGGCCTTTCGACACCATTTAAAGGCCTCTTCTGAGTCTTGGGGCACTCCCAGGCCTTGGGCATACATGGCCGCCAGATTGTTTTGAGCCGAAGGATACCCCTGTAGGGCTGCTCTTCTGAACCACTTTTCGGCCTTTTCATAATCTCGTGGAACTCCATCTCCTTTCAGGTAGAATAGGCCAACGACTACTTGCGCGAAAGAATCTCCTTGTCCCGCAGCCTTGAGTAGCCATTCTTGCGCTTGAGAAAACTCCCTTGGGAGATCGACTCCAAAGTAGTACTTCTTGCGCAACCGGCGCAGTGCCAACGCGTCGTCTCTTTGAACATAATGCTTCATCCATTCCAGCCATTTCCGTTCTACTTCCGCCTGCGTCCGACGCTTTGGCGCGGGCGCCTTTTCCTCTGATCCGGGTTTGTTCGTTTTCGGTGTGTCGTTGTTGGCGACCGCAACATTCGACCACCACAAGCCGGCCAGACAGAACCAAACAATCAGGCCAAGACCCAGGCATAGGCGCATTGCAACAGGAGGATGGATCCGCGGCGAGCGGAGGCTTAACCGATCCACCGATCGTTGAACGAAAATTGTCTTGTCGTTGCTCATTCTTGCCGCCACCTTTGATTTGATTGTACACGCGCCTCACTCGCGGTATCAAGGAAAATCTTGGCCTAGAATTCCTGTTTGAACTCGATTTGGAAACTAAATAGGTCATTATAGCGCTCTTCACCGATGGCCGCTTTCAATCGATGTGAGTTCGCACGATAGAATTCGTTTAAATAGTTGGGTGTCTTTGAGGTCATGTCCTTGAACCATTTCGGACTGTCGCGATATTGTTGTTTCAGCCACTTGTGGGGTTCCACTTTGCCCTGGTCGGAAGACATTTCTCCGTAGCCCGGATGCGTCAAGTCAGGCCCGCCACGATCAGAGGCCGCATAATCCTCAAGCTCCCTGAGTTTGCGCTGTTCCGGATTGAGCTTGCTATTTTCATATTCGGAAGACCGCATGAAGTTGCCGGGCGTCATTTTTTTCTCGGCCGCGTCCGTCATGCGCTTCAGCCAGTTGTCCGGGGCATACTTCCTGAATTCCGCCCGAGCTATTAACTTTACCCAGTTCTTGGCGTCCTGCCTCAACTCGCCCTTGACAATGGCAGGAATAAACGCTCCCGCTATATCGGCTATTTGTCCGGCAACCATGTCTGTTGTCTTCTCGTACAACCGGCTCTTCTTCTGTTCGGTAAGACCTTTCCATCCATCGTTTACAATGAGGTCAACAAACCCCTTGGGTAGCCGCACTCCAATCTTCAACAGTCCACCGTTTTGATTCGGATCCGGGAGAGGGGCCAACTTCGTAAATCCGTCCCGATCATAGATAGCCTTGATTCCGTCCGACCATTCGGAGCCAAAATCCCATGTGGGACCCACAACATACCCCTCCTTCGGATCGTCAGATAGAGGTCGAGATTCTATGCGAGCATCAGGCGGGAGCAATTGCCCTGGAATCGCCAGAATCCGGTCCAACAGGCTTTGCTGGTCTGGCTTCTTGGGCTTCTGATCTTGTGGAATGGAGTGGGCGCCGACGGGCGCTGCATCATTCATGACAGTACTTGGACCCTGTGCGAGACGAATCGTGTGCTTTCCTGTTTCTCCCTGTTCCGGTGTACCCCAAATCTCTTTGATGACATTCAAGACATGGACTTCGGCTCCGGTTGCAAGAGGGAGCCTTTCCTCTACCCATTTATCGGCTGCTCGACGTTGACGGAGTTCTGCTTCACGTTTATCACCGACTCCGCTTTTTTGTTCTGCGGTCTTTTTGCGCTGTTCAGTTTTCTCGCGGGCATTGCTATTCTCGGGTTGTTTTGACTTGCTGCTCGAGCCCTTTTCGGACTCCAGGTTCGCGAACCACCAGCGTCTTTGCTTGTCTGACATTTCCATGAGAAACTCCTTGGTACGGAATCGAAATGTTGAGTTTGTTTCAAATATGACTGTTCTTATGAACACCCATGTATGAGGAAAGGCGCCGACAAAGCATGAAAATGCCCGTACAGCAGCGGGTCCCGGGCGTAGGGGCTACGCATGCGTCGCCCTCTTGGATGGTCGCTACGGCATTCGGTGGACTCTGCAATGCATGCATTTTCATACAAGAATGGATGGACTGGGCAATTTTCCCAGTTCTTTCGTGGACCCACTATCCAAGAGGGCGTAGCATGCTACGCCCCTACGCGCGGGCCCCGGCGCCTTGCCGACATTTTCATGCTTCGTTCGCGCTCTCTTGCGATGGTAGTTGGTACAAAGGGGTCACGCCAACAAGATTGATCTCAAGCGGAAAACCACAAGATATAGAGTGTCGTGGAGTGATCCGGATAGGCCTACTGGTGCTATGCAAAATAGTGAGATGAAAGGAGTCGTGCAGTTGACCAGGAATGTGGGGCTTGGTTGTTTTCCTTGTCACAATAGAAGCGGTGAGGGGATGGCCAGGATTTTACTGCTCAACGCGCAATCGTTGCAGCGCGGCCTTGGCCTTCTTGTGTCCTTGCGCGGCTGCTTTCTTGTACCATTTTGTTGCTTCCGTAATGTTCTTGCCGATCCCAAGGCCCTTTTCGTACATCCAGCCCAGGTTGTACTGACCATATGATCCACCTTGGTCCGCGGCTTTTTGATACCACTTGACAGCTTCATTGTCGTCTCTGCGCACACCCAATCCACGAAAGAACAAGGCTCCGAGATTGTTCTGAGCCACCGGGTTGCCTCGCTCAGCGGCCTTTCGGTACCATTTTGCAGCCTCTTTGTAGTCTTGAGGAACTCCCATGCCCATATGTAACAGCACCCCGAGACTGAGCTGTGCGAATTGGTTACCTTGTTCCGCGGCCTTGCGATACCATTTGGCGGCCTCAGTGTCGTCTTGAGGCACTCCCAGCCCTCGGCCATACATGGCCGCCAGATTGGTTTGAGCCGGCGGATACCCACGTAGGGCGGCTGTTCCAAACCATTTCCGGGCCCTTTCATAATCTCGTGGAACTCCCTCTCCTTTAAGATACAACATGCCTACGACTCCTTGCGCGAAGGAATCCCCTTGTTTTGCCGCCCTCAGAAACCAGGTAAAGGCCTTTTCATGGTCTTGCCGCACTCCGTGCCCCTCCCTGTAAAGAAAGCCCAGCCTCCATTGAGCGTGCGGGAACCCTTGTTCCGCGGCCTTGCGTAGCCAGTATTGCGCTTGAGAATAATCCTTTGGCACATCCACTCCAAAGTAGTACTTCTTGCCCAACAGGTACTGTGCCGACGCGTCGCCACTTTCGGCATGACGCTTCACCCATTCCAGCCCTTTCCTTTCCATTTCCGCTTGCGTCGTAGGGTTTGGCGGCGGCCCAGGCCACTTTGCCTCGGACCCGGGTTTGGTTGTTTGCGGTGTGTCGTTGTTGGCGACCGCAATATTGCAGCACCACAAGGTAGCCGTAGAGAACCAAACAATCAGGAAGAGACGCAGGTACACGTGACTCCTCGGAAAAGGATGGATCCGCGCGGAATTGAAGCTTGACCGATCCCCTGATCGTTCAACAAAAGTTGTCTTGGGGTCGCCCATTCTTGCGGCCACCTTTCATTTGCTTCGACACGCGCGCACCTCGCGGTGTCAAGCAGGATCTTAACCTGGAATTCCTGTTTAGACAACTCGATTTGGAAATCCAATAGGGATTTTGGCGCCTTTCCGATTGCCTCCTTCAATCGCGGTGAGTTCTCAGGGATTCGCAGGCTGGAAAGTCTGCGCCACAAGAAGAAGTTTCGAAGGCATCCGAAATTATTTTCGCGAACCGCTATGGTACCGCTGGACATGTGGACCGGCAAGATGCCGGTCCTACTATGGATCCCGCCCAACGTCGTAGTCAAAACCAATCGAGTACGCCACGGTGTCACGTGTGTCCAGGAGCCGGCCCAGAGGGAGAGTGAACTCGCGGACATTCCCAGGCTACTTGTTTGATCGCAAACTGTGCGAATCGTGTCGGGAAAACCCTTAGCGAACGAGCTATCCGGTGGGTAAACCATAGATCATCCCGATGTTGGATCTGGGATTCCGAGCGACCACTCCGTAGGTCTGGAATGAGATCAACCACCGCTGATACCTCCCTTGAGTGTGTATCTCCTTTCGATGACACGAGTCATCGGAGTAGTACCCGTAACTGAACTTATCAAAGTTCCCGACAATGAGCGTATCAGGACGCATATACCTTTCGGACAAGATTGGAAAGCTCTTGCCGATATTGGAATGAAACTCATCCACATGAAAGCCCACTGAAGTATTGTTCTTCTCCATCCTTCTGTAAGCGATGTCAAAATCCTGAATGAATTGATGAGTAAAAGGATGACAAACTATCCACCAATCGCCCTGATTGTAGTCGGCTTGCTCTTCCAGCCACAGGTTGCGGATGAGGTTGTCCAGGTCGGCCTTGGACAAGGCAGCGGAGTTCTTGTTTACGTACACGTTGGGATTGGAAACCTCGGCCTGGGTGATGGACGGCCATGTGCATAGACCGCACATTGTGGGTTCTTCGGTTTTGTTTCCGTACACATAATTTGTGCCGTCATGAGAAGGGCGCGACCTGAGCGCCGCGTATGCGAATTGCCGCCTTAGTTTAACCAAGAGAGCGGCAATCTGATGATACAGCTCATTGTTTATGATTTCGTATTTTGTGTTCTTCCTGGTCTTGGGAATCTCAAAGGTTTCCGCGTGTATTTGTGTACCCACTTCGCGGAAGTCCCGGTCCAAGGATCGAGCATCCGAAGCGTCACGAAAATCAGACCACGCCTCGGATATGATGTCCCACGCGGCAGGCTCGGAATCGTCTGTTAAGGTGGAGTTCCCGTACCCCGTCACTGTCGCGGTCAGGCTTTGCGCGGAGGAGACCTTGGCCTGGACACCGTCTGAGGCACGTTCAAGAATAGTTCCATCGCGGATCACTTTCCGCAGAGTATCTGTATTGATCGTCTTGCCGAATAGGCGCCCGGAAAGAGTCATTGTATCCCCTGTCAACTGCGCCATTATCTGTGACGGATAGCCCCATTCCTCCATCCATCGGACAACAGGCGCGGATATTGGATCGCCGAGGCTCAACTTTGACAGCACATCGCTGTGATCTTGGACAACCCGGTCCACGCCGTTGAGCAAAAAGGATTTGATTTTTCGTTCCGGATCCGGATCGCTTTGGGTCCAGATATTCATAAGGTCGAAAGGATGTTGCGACATGAATATGCCTCCTTGTAGATTTAAGAGACAAAACTGTGATGGCCGTGTAGCAGAGAATGAACTCTTTGAGTTACAAGGACTCCGGATTGATACTAAACCCCTGCTGTTCTGCCCGCCTGAAAGTCCCAACAGGAGGGTCGCAATGCGAGCCGGATCCCTGACCGGACCCCGAACGAACAGACAGAATGAGCATTGTCGGACGTTACTGTCTCAATCGCGAACTGCTATGCGGCATGTGGGATGACACAAATTGATCTGCATGTTCGGCGGGCGGCGCCTGTCGCAGTCGCGCAGCATGCTGCGCCCTCCGACTTGCGCCCGGTTTGTGGTTCAGCGCTTCCCAGTAAAAGGCCCTGAATTTGTGTGGAACGGACCAACGTCATCAACGACGAGATTCAATCGCTTTTGCCCGCTGCTCCAAGCGTCTTGCTTTCGCTCTCCGTCCGGCACTCTTATGCAAATGCGCCAGGTTGCGCAGCGTAGTAGCCACCTTGCGATGGTTTCTGCCAAAAGCCTGTTCGTTGATGGCCAAAGCCCGCTTGAGATGGTGTTTAGCCTGGTCGTAATCTCCCTGCGATTCGCACACCAGGCCCAGACCGCTCAGACATGAAACCAATTTGGGATGGTTTTTTCCCAGGACGTCTTCTTTGATCTCCAACGCCCTTTCGTAAAGTGGTTCCGCATTAGCATATTTTGCTTGGGAATGATAGAGAGAAGCCAGCAAACTCAGAGATTCACCAACACTGGGATGGTTCTTCCCCAGATTCTTTTCCTTGATTGCCACTGCCCGCACAAGGAGTGGCTCCGCGGCCCGGGAGCGTTTGAGTGGGCCCCAGTACAGTATCGCCAGATCCGTAAGGGGCGCCGACACCTTGATATGGTTTCCCCCGAGAGCCTTTTCGTTGATTTCCAACACTTTCTCGTACAGTTCTACTGCCTTGGCGATTCGGCCCTGCAACTTGCAAAGCCCAGCCCTCTTATTCAGGATTGCGGCAACCATGGGATGATCGTCTCCAAGGGCCTTCTCGCGGATTTCCAAGACCCTTTGGAGATGTGATTCCGCCTCGGGGTATTTGCCCTGGTCACGGCAAATATCGGCAAGTCCGACCAGAGAAGAAGCAAGCTTAGGATGTTCAGATCCAAAAGCCTTTCTTTTGATTTTCAGGGCGGCCTTGTGCAGCGCCTCTGCCCGGCCGTATTGGCCCAGCGCATAGCATGAGTCCGCAAAATTGCTCATAAGCATGGCGACACGAGGATGGTCCTTCCCCAAGGCCTTCTCGCGGATTTGGAGGGCCCGCTCGTAGAACGGCTCCGCCTCGACGTATCTGCGCTCGTCATAGTACAGTTCGGCCAAATTGCTCAGACATGTGGCCACATGAGCATGATTTTTCCCCAGAACCTTTTCCATGATCTCCAACGCTCTTTTGAAAAGTGGTTCGGCCTTTTCGTGTTTGTCCCGGAACTTATAGATGAGCGCCAAAAAGCTCAGAGACGCAGCCACATTGGGATCGTCCTGTCCAAATTCGGTCTCCGCTACTTCCAAAGCTCTTTTCGAGGGTCTCAGCGCCTCATCGTATTTGCCCTGTCGGCAGAGATCTTGGGTCTTCTTGTAGAGTTTGCTCCATTGCTCCTCCCGGCCAAAGGCATCGCCAGGAAGGATCATTGCCAAGCAGACACAGATAATGGCCTTCAAGATTGTCGGCACACCCACAACTTGAGGTCTCCGTAGATTTTGATTGTCGGTTGCCTGTGGCCTTACCGGAACGGCCAAGAGAAGGTTATCGGCGATCATGGCTTGGTCCCTAATTGATACGGTTCCCACAGTACAAACTATAGGCGGCTGTCGACCTGAAGTCAAGAGGCACGACGATTGGTGTGAGGATTAATCCATGCGCCGAATATGCTTTCGTATGCAGGAAATCCTTGTAAGTTTTTCTCGCTGCTTTGCCTTCAAGTGACGACCTACAATCCAACCCACGGTTGAACCAAATTCCACCGCCTTCAAACGGTTTATGTGTTCCGCGGAGATCAACGACGAAACATGTGCGCCATGTCTGTGAATATGCCCCGGATTCTTGGGGTTTCGAACGTAGGAACGTCACCGCGTTTGCCATTTTTGTCCACGGTGGTTATTCTTGAGAGTCTTTTTCTGTTGTTTCTTATCGATTTCTTTCTGCCTCTTTAGATATTCTCCAAGCAGATCTTGAGGATTTTCGAGCATTCGTTTGTCACGTTCTCGCGTCCGTTCCAATGGTTTGGCCTGCCGCAATTGCCTTTGCAATTCAGAATGCTCACGCTTGTCCCATTCTGTCTTGAATTTCCTAAAAAGTATGTCCCAATTTGAGTACGATAACTTTTGTTTGTCACGGAACATAGTTGTATGGATCTGTTTACCAGGCGCAGCTATCATTTCGTATCCCCGGGGGCCTAGTATCACGCGGTCTCCTGCCTGATTAGTAATATAGAACTCTGCGCCTTCCGGGGTTCCCCGCACTTCTTCGAGTGTCCATTCCCCCACCCGTACGGGCTTGTCATGTTCTATCTCATGCGGGTACCCATCGGGCCACCGATCCTGCGATTTTAGGTCTCTTGTGCGCTCCTTCTTCAACTTTTTCGAGGAAGTCGCCCCTTGATTGGCGGCTTTCTCAGGCCAATGTTGATCAATTGAATCTTTCGTGCCGCGGGCACGACGACTATCCGGCCCTTTGACACCGTTGAAGGTTTGCAAGTCCAACCTGTCAGCAAATTCAAAGAGATTGTCCGGCATCGGTGGAGCGCCGGCGGTTCCCCAAACATCTTTGGCCGCCCTTGCCGCAACGACCGCATCCGTGTGACCCAAGGTTTCAATCAAATCGTCGAAATATTGGTCGTGGGCCTCTCGTAGGCGCCGATCCTCTACTAGTTTTTTGATTTCGGTATCGAGGAAGGACTTCATTGCCTGCACGTCGTGTACGCCCTCTAACGGGGTTTTTTCCGCCATCCATTCGTCCGGAGAGTGACGCGCAGTCAGCTCCGCTTCATGTTTGTCTCCGGTTTGTCCGGGCTTTTCAGCGGTCCTCCTACTCTGTTCAGTTTTCTTGCGGGTATTGTCAGTCTTGTGTTGTTTTGTCTTGCCGCTCTTGCCCTTTTCGGACTCCAGGTTGGCAAACCACCAGCGTCTTTGTTTGTCTGACATTTCCATAGGAGACTCCTTCATAGGGAATAGATTTGTTGATTCGTGTCTGAAGCATGAGTTTTTCCGGGATGGACCGAAGCACCCGGGGGAGGGTGATTCTTGTCAGGTGCGAACTTCAATGTTTTTAGGATCCGTCACAGAATAACCCTTGCAACTGACAGGTATTCCATCCTTGCCACTAAGAGGGCGACGCATGCGTCGCCCCTACCGCCTTGGCCCGCACCGATGGGCCGGTCTTCGGCGGTTATCGTGCCCAAGGCGCGTTCGGTCCTCAGACTTGTGTTACGGTGATCCCTTGGCTCCGGACATTCCCATAGGGTCGTTTCTAACGATACGACCTCAGCGATATCTCCGGCGGGTCGCCTTCTCCGAGCAGCTTCTGTTTCCCTCTTTCGTAGAGTTGGGAATACTCTTGAAATTTGATATCAGCCCCGGGCGCGTGGCGATCTCGCAGAAACGCCTGCTTCAAGGTGAAGTACACAAAGACCATGTCATGGGCCTTTGGAATAGGCGGATTGGGATTGACCGATGAACAGGTGAGGTCTTCGGGTAGGTACGAATGGTAAACCGCATAACCCGAATCAAGTGAAATGTTCGGAACAGGCCACACATACAGGGTGTCGTTCTGCACCGAGTAGACTTCCGGTATGCCGGCCTCGTCATGTTGAGCGCTCAATTCTTCATACTCCTGAAAGCCGCCGAGGCTGCTCATGGGGCTTCGCTGCCCACTGAACTGCACCTGGTGAATATCCTGATAACTTGGGATCAAGGTCAACAAGTCCGAATCGCCGGCCCCTGATGCAGCAGGAATCCAGGTTTCGTGCCGCCAGTAATCCTCCTGTGCCAGGTCTTGTTGGCACCGGTTTATGGATCGGATAATGAAGTCTTCTGATAGAAAGCCGCCCGCGCTTTCGTTGAACAGGTCCCGCACCGTGTCAACAATGGCGCCGACCCTGCCCGCGCAGTCGGAAATCGAGGTTTCGTCCCTGGCCACTGAAAGGGACAGATTCAACGCTTGAATAGGGTTTGGATCTTCATCGGATGACGCTGCGATCCTCTTGATTGTGAAGGAGAGCACATCTCCTGATGCAATTTCCACATCACTTATGGCGCCGGCGGCCGTGGAACCGGAGACTTTGAATGTCCTTGTGGCCAGCTGATCAGCCGTGGCCGGCGATTGATATTCCTGGTCAAATGTCTCGCTTTCGGTGAGTTCGTCCGTGACATTGACTCCGGGCCGAAGGAGCAATGTGGTGATCCGCCACTGATGGTTCAGCGATGCAGAGGACGAAGACTCCCGGATGCTCAGAAAGAAATCGCCGCCCGACAGGTAGTCATCAGGCACGACCACAGAGAATCGGGCCTCGTCATTGACTTCCCACAGAGTATAACCGGCCTGGGAAGTGGCATCATAGCCGTTGGAAGGGACTGCTCCCTCAGAAGGAACTAATGTTTCGATTGATATTTCGGTCATTGACGCACCTCTTTTCGTGATAGTGTGGCAGGATAGTGATATGAGTAATCCGGAAGGGAAGATCAGCGTGTTTCTCGAGCGTATCAGCAGACATCGATGGTTTGTTCGTTGCGGTCGAATCTCTCTATCAGATCCAGGCAAATCTCATTTAGAGACCATTTCAGTCCCCAGCCCGGATAGTCTTGTCGAAAACGCGATGTGTCGCTTATGTAGAATCTGTGGTCTCCATGTCGGGGCTGTTCCACGTAGTTTGTGTAAAGACGCTTGCCCGCAAGTTCTTCAAGCAGTTTCCCGCCCTCCAATATGGAGACGCTATTCTCCCGACCACCGCCGAGGTTGTATACTGTTCCCGCCGCGGGTGGAGACAGGCAGATCATGTACATAGCGTTGACGTAATCGAAGGAATGTATATTGTCTCGCACTTGTTTACCTTTGTACCCAATAATGTTGTAGGTCCTTCCTTCCATTAGACAACGAGCCAGATAAGCGAGAAAGCCGTGAAGCTCTGCAGGCGAATGGCCCGCGCCGGTCATGCAATTGCCCCGAATGCAAATTGTGGGCATGCCGTATGTCTCGCCATATTCCTGGACGAGAAGGTCAGCGGCCGCCTTTCCGGTACCGTAGATGCCTCTGCCATCGCCGCGGTCAATAGGAAAATCTTCGGCGATTCCTCCGCGGGAGAGCCCCTTGATACTGTCATCAACCACCAGTTCGAACCTGGTATCGAGTTCGCGGTGTGCTATCCGATTTGCCTGCCCGTAAACCTTACTTGAAGAGCAGAACACAAACGGGGATTCCGGGATGTGCTTGCGGCACGCCTCGAGAAGATTGACAGTGCCCGTGACATTCACGTGAAAGTCGATAATCGGATGCCGCCGCGCGTAATCATGCGCGGGTTGCGCGGCACAGTGCAATGTATAGTCAGGTTTGATATCCTGTACCAACCTCTCTACAGCCGCTGCGTCCCTGATGTCGAGATTGTGATTTGTAAATGCGTTGGTCTCGGTTGTGAGAAGCTCCAGATTCCAACGGGTGTCCCCGTCAGGCCCGAAGAAACGTTCTCGGAGATTGTTGTCGATCCCGTGAACCTCGTAACCGAACTCGTCGAAGAGCCGCACCGCTTCCGAGCCTATCAGTCCCGCGGAACCGGTGATAAGCACCTTTGTTGATCTCATGCACTCTCCTTTTGAAGGCTTTGGATAGCGCTCAACCTACGTTAAGCGTTGATAATGTCAGTGATGTCATGATGATCTCGCATTGTGCCCACCTTGTAATAGTAGGATATTGTGTGAATCAGCGCCCGGCACAACGACAAACAGGGACGCAGTATGCTGCGCCCCTGTTCGTTGACTGATGCCTCCGCGACACGGATAAACATCCGCGCGGTATGGCGAAGCATTTTCCGTTATGGTTCACCAGGCTTGAAGCGGTTCTGCGCCCGGTCCCAGTGCAAATGACAATAATCACGGAGGAAGGTTAACGGAGGCCCATGTTTGTCAGTAGACCCAGATCACGTTGGGAGGTAGATCCGGATCATCGTCAACATGGATGAAGTCTTTTCCGATACCGATTCGGTTGAACATGGGCAAGGCGGCGGCCAGAAATGCATACCTGAAAGCACTATTCGGACAATGCACATCCACCGCATGACTTGTCCCGTGTTTCTGGGTGTGTGCGGATCTGAGTTTTCCTCCGACCTTCTGGTTGTGTTTCTCACAACGCGTGCCGGAAGTTATCGTGATGGGTATTCCCATGAGATCCCGGACCTTGTCCAGTTTCTTCACCAACTCCGTGGAAATCGCAACAGCATGATCGCACAGCTGTTCGCATTTGCACGTGAACTCGGCTGGTTTGAAATGCTCGATGTCTTTCCAATTGGAGGCTGGATCGGGTTTTCCCGGACCCTCAGATGCTTTTGTTTCCGCCGGCGCTCGAGACTTGCCTTGTTTCGATTTGGCCTTGGCCATCAGATCAACTCCTTATGTCCGACCCGCAGGAACGCCAGGATCAACGGCGCCAGCAGGGCTTCCACCTTGAGCCCGGTGTCGGTATCCACCAGACCCGAAGCGGTGGCCAACGCGACACCGAAGGCCGCGCCGGAGGTGATAACCGTTCTTGAGAGAAACCAGGGTTTTTGATTTTGCATGATTCTACTCCTTTCTTCATTTTGTCAGCCAGTCAAATAGGCCTTTGACTGCGCCTGTGAGGGCTATTGCCAGCCCGCCGAGAATAAGTTTACGTTCGCGGTTCAGTTCCGCGTAGTTGCGATCGATTCGGCCCACCCTTTTTTGGAGGTCGCCGTGCCTGGAGTTGCAGCTGTTCTGGAATCCTTTTACAGCTTCTTTCAGCTCCTGCGTATCATCCCTCAGGGCTACCACCTCGGCATGAACTACACCGATTTCGGCTCTGAACAGCTCCTTTACACTTTCAAAACCGGTCATGTCTTGTCACTCTTTGCTTTCGTGAACGCAAGCGCTGCGTGTTCAGTCACTTTTGAACTTCTCCCACCACTTACGCATGTATTGGAACTTCTGTTTCCGGTGATGGACCTTCAGCACGTTGATGAACATTCGGTCGTCATCGTCCAAGAAATTCGGTTTCTTAGCGTCCCTGCGACGCTCGGCCGGTATCAGTTCCGGCCGTCTGATCAGCTTTCTCATAAGTATTTCACCCCCAATGCGATTGCATGAATTTCAATGTTTTTGTCGCATCCAACCTTCAGGCGCATCGTACTGTCCGTGCGAGCTGTGAGTCCTGATATGTCACCGCGGTAGTAGTCCTTATCACCGATCTCTCGAAACGGAGACGCGTCAAGGGTGATTTGCTCATAGTTGGCGCCGTCATCCATTGAGACATGGGCCTTGAGGTCGGTGTTGATTGTGAAGGCCTCGTTAGGTTTAATCATCAACACACAGTACGCATCATCCGGGTCATTCTCTTCGGCTTCCCAGGAGTTGGTTACCAGGGAAAGGTCCACCGCGGCCTGGTCGCAAGTAAATGTCACCTTGTCGAATTCGGGAGCATTGTCACTGTCAGCTTTCAAACCCACGGCCCAGTCGATAGAATCAACAGACGTAGACCATCCCATCGTCTTCCACTGCGCGTTCGTGACAGCGTCTACTCCCACCTTTGCCCACTGATTTATTGTTTTGTTGGTGGCTGTTTCCCAGGCGTCATACAATGCGCCCAATGCGCTGTTTTCGGCCGCCGCTACCCACGATTCAGCCCCGCTTGCGCCGTCGTTATACTTCCATGTTCCACTATCATCCTTTGCAATGGAACGCGATGCCACGGCCGTTGAGTCCCATACCTTGAACTCCGTTCGACCATCCCATGCCACTGCATGATAGATTGCGCTCGATCCCGGTGTGGCCTGAGTGACTGTTACCGGATTCCCGTCACCAAGGTCGCTCCAGTTGCTGCAATCAATCCGACTATCAGCGTTATCCGTGGTGTGTGCCACGTACAGGGCAGTGGGGACGACCGTTCGTTGTGTGTAGGCGATTATGCCGACGGCTCGCGCAGCGATGGAGGCCATTGTTTGCGTGCCTGTCAGTTCCCCGCTAATATAGTTCCAAATCGTATACGGTCCGCCCCCGCCATCATAGTACAGTGTACAGCCCGACGGGAAATATACAGCACAATAAATATTCGACCCGCCGACCTGAACCGGTGTTGTGATGTCAAAGGATTCATCTCCGGTTCCACCGTGATTCACGGTTTGCACGTCAGAATCCACTGTAAAACTACTTCCGCTTTTACTCAGCAGTTTGATTTTGAGTCCACTAACCTCAGACGTACAACATATCCTGACTCGTGTTATATATTCCCCGTCCGCTAAGGGTATTGCATTTAAACTTGTGCGTGCGCCCGGACTGGTGTCCATATTTGACACAGTGCCCGTTTGTGTCTCTATCACGACCTGATTTGTCTCAATCTCATCATTTGCAGTGTCAACAGCAAGACCATAAATAGCGGTCATTGCCGTAGCATCGGCAATGTCGCCACTCAATTCCGTCTCGTCATCCTGCTCCCCCAGGTCAGTGACATTCACTATCGTTTGTGAGCCACCGGAATAGACCACGAGAACCCCCTTAACAACATCATCCTCAGTCCCACCGGAGGTTATTGTGATGCGAGAAGAACCGCCGGAGTCAGACGAAAAATACCCTTTGTTCGTACTGGTCTTTTGCCAATAGGCTATGGTCCCCTTCAAATCCCGTCGCGTAATATAGGTAGAAGCGTCCGACTCATCCGTCACAGTTGCTGCGGGATCGAGGTCTATTGGCTGAGATTCTGCCGCCGCGGTGTATGTGTAATAATCACCCTCTTCGTTGTACACGGCGCCTGTGCTCGCGGCGTCGTCTATCCCCGTCTCATCCTCGAAAGCATCAGTGACCACGTCTGAGTATGAGTTGTCATCGCTGTCCACATCCCAGGCGAGCATTATCAATGAATTCTGAAGCTGTTCAACATCCTGGGCGGAAGCGCCTGCCCCATCTTCCGCGAAATACGCGTCAGTCAGGATATTCGCTCCGGACCATTTGAGTATTTGGCCGGAACCGGAGGGCCCCTCCAGCACTACAAGACCGTTACCGGAGGTCATCACGAAGCCTGACGTTCCATCGGTGTCGTCCAGCTTTCCACTCGAATATGTGGCCATCCCGGAAGCTCCCACCGCGATTCCTGAGCCACCTGAGGCCAAGCCGCTGATCTCCGCCCATTGCGGAATTTGATCCGAGCTCAGGCCGGAAACCTCAAAGAATATGACATCCTCTCCCTGGGCCGCGCCGGAGCTTCCGGTGACCGCTATTCCGGAACGTCCTGAAATGTTGAGTGTGTCATCGGGAGCGTTGGCATCGAGCGTGGTGGCGCCTTGCACCAGGATATAGGCATAGGCGTTACCGGAACCTTCGCCGCCCGACGCGGTCTGGTCGACTGCCCAATAAATGTCGGTCAAGGGATTTGCGCCGGAGGCTTTCAGCACTCGACCCGAAATCGGCGCGGGCGCCGTGACTGCAAAGCCGGCCCCGGATGCCATTACAAAGCCGGAAAAACCTGAAACGTCGTCCACCACTCCTGAGGCGTAGTCGGCCATTCCGGAGATCTCCGACCAGTTTGGAATCTGATCCCCCTGCAGACCTGAGACCTCAGCCACTATGCTGTCAGCGCCTGAACCGGTCCCTGACACGGCATCAAACTTGATGCCCGATACCCCACTCAAGTGCAGCGTGTCCGTGGAATCGTCGGCGGCTATTGTTGTTCCGTCAACGTCAACAAATCCGTAAGCCTCTCGTGAGACGGTGGTCTCGGGGACGTACTGCGTACCGTCATAGACCCAGCTCTGGCCGGAATCCGGAGTCCCGCTCAAGGCTTTACCTTTCACATGTGTCGCATCACCTACTATTTGTGTCATTGTTATGCCTTTGGTAATGTTGTCTTCAGGCGGTAGTGGGAAGTCGCATTGGGGCCTTGGTCCGGAATGGAATCGTCAACTCAAGGCATACGTTCCTGCGCCCGGAAAGTGATATCGAGTTACAATTGAGTCGACACAGTATCAATGAAGAGACAACGACTGCATTGCATCGATCACCATCTGTTCTGAGATCCCCTCCATGCACGGATGCCCCTGGATAGTGCAGACAATCTGGTCCATGGACCACTGATCGCCGTTTATACACGGGCGATCCTGAAGGATGGTCCGGACGACAGGCTCGGTTTGACCCTCTTCACGTACATGTCTCTGAACCTTGATTCCCGGACATTCTCCCTGAATGTTAACGACACTGTCGCCTCGGTATCCGAAATGTTCCGGCTTGGACCGTCCCCACAGAACCACAACGGGCGTCCCGAACGCCGCGGCCGCGTGATGAGCCATTGTATCCACGCTCACGACCATTGCAGCCTTCTCTATGCAAGCAAAGGCCTCACGAAGGGGCCTGCCGCAGAGGTCCAAATCCACTGCCTCCAGAAGTGGTTCATCGTCAGACCCTCTCAGTTGCACCACCTTAAATCCTCTCTCATGCGCCCATGAAATGATTGCGGACCACCTTTCCAGCGGCCAGTTCTTGTTGGTGCTGGCCTGATAGAAATCAAATGTTCGTGCATTGGACCAGGGCGCCAGGATAATGAAACTTCTGCCCCGTATGGTGTCCGGCAGAGCACTCTTGTCTTCATCGTTGTTCCGGAAGAAACGGGGCGTTATATCGTCAGGCTCGGGTAATCGAAACATTGCACAATATGCGCCCGCAAGGTGTCCCGACCATCGGTTGGCGCCGGCCCAACCGTACACGGATTGTTCCATACGTATGGTTCTCTGGGCGTCAAGAGCGTACCGGGCAATATCATCCACATCAGGATTCCCGTGGAGAATGTCCTTTGCCCATGGGGCGTACACCGCGATATTGCGATCCGGATTCATCCTGCGGAGCACATTGAGCATGGGAGTCGCCATCAGTCCGTCGCCGATCGCGTGGCCCAGATTGACGTGTATGCCGGGTTTCATGGTCCTGCGCTGCGCCATGAAGTTTCGGTGGTCGTTTATGTAGGTATCCGGCGAATGACCTCTGGCCCCTCCGTTGACTCCCCTGAGATGCCAGGCCACTGCCTTCGGATGCACAAGGAGTTTGGCGCCCTCAACGTGGAGTCGCCACGTGGCCTGGGTTTCATCTCTGTGCTGTCGAAAGAGGCTGGTCTCGAATCCGCCGATCTGCTCAAGCCATTTTCGGCTGAACAGAATGTTGGCGGTCAGGTGCTGGACCGGGATAAGATCGTGTGTCTCATGCCGAAACCATTGGATGTTGAGATGATCGGAAAGCTCGTCTATGCCGGCGTGCTTGTATCGATCATCTCCTTCGGGCAAAGTTTCAATATCCTGCCCTGGATGGAGGAACAGTCCGCCGCACGCGGCCACATCCTCGTCTCCCATGACTGCGACAAGCTTGGCCAAATAGTCGGGTTCAAGCCACGAGTCGTCGTCAACCCGCAAGAAAAGAGAGTTCTCCTGCGATGCAGCGCCAAACCCAACCTGGTAAGCCGCGGCGATACGGCTTGCGCGCGGACCTGGAACTATGCGAATGTCGTGGTTGGTCCGAGCTATTTCATTGAAGAGCCTCGGGTAAACACCCAGCGTGTTCCAATGGACCGGCTCATCCGAGTCATCCACGACTACCAGGTCCCAGTCTGTGTATTCCTGTCGGATCAGGCTCCAAAGCAATTGATGGAGCATATCCGTACGGTTCTTGGTGGCCACGCAGACGGAAATTCTCACTTGTCCTCACCTCCATCCGATCACGGAAACATCTATTGTGCCGGAAGGCGCGGCAATAGTTATGATGGAGTCATCCGCTTCCTTCACCACTTCCAAGGCAGGCAAGGAGTAGCCGTCGGACGTCCAGTTGATCTCCTGGGATCCGTCCAGGGTTCCGGTGATCTTTGCCTGCACTGTGGTTCCTTCAATGTGGATGACCACCCATTTCACATCCGCCCCGAGCGATATGGCTTGTCCTTCGGTAGCGACGCTGGTGAATCGTTTGGTTATCACTTCCGAGCCTTTGTCGGCCAAGGGGAGCCCGTTGTCGTCCCTTAGAATCGGTTTGATGGGCATGCGTAAGACCTCCTTTACGATGCGGTGGCGCCGACCGAAACCCATTTGTAATCGGTTCCGGAAACGTGGGCGCAGTAGAGCGATACGCTTGCGCCGGCGGCCAAGCTGATGGAATCGCCGTTGTTCGGGAAACCGTCATTGCAGCTAATGGTAACGGTGTTGTTGGAGTTGTTTGCCACGAGGCATTCATAGCCGTTGAGTGCCTTGTCTGGGGCGGGCAATGTTATTGTCACGCCTGCGGAAGTGACCACAAAAAGGCCCTTGGTTTGTACTTCGTGAGTTGTTATTGTTGTGTCGGCCGCGACAGTCTTGGACTGAAACTTTGATGGCAGATCAGGTCTCATTGAACTTTCCTTATTGATATTTTGTCGATCGGTGGTGAAGTGTTTGTCTTGCCATAAACAAGGCAAGCAGGTTGGAGCGTAGGGACCGGACCCGGCGTACCCGGTCCCCTAACATTTTACATAGACATTTCTCGCCGGGTTGATTTGAGGTAACAGTTCACCGGGAGATGTGCAACCCGCCGGCATCACGATGGGGGAGGTTTGGAGGGGGAGATGAGTCTCCCCCTCCATTCTCGCCGGGCGCAGAGCCGCCTCAAGCCCGGTGAACCATGACATATTTACAGCCTGTCACGCTGGTATCGAATGGTAGCGCCGAGCAGGGCCACTGGAATGTTCGCTGAAGCTGATCCTGAATCTCGAACGATCTTGAAAATCACCACGTCACCGTGACGGAAGTTGGTCCCTGATTCGGCATCACCGTCCTTGTACCCTTCTATTTCCGCCCACGTGGATGTCATGAGCTTGGCTTCTCCTGAATATGAGGGATTGCCGCTGTAGTCGATCTCCTGGAAATCGGTTCCATTGCCATCGGGAGTATCGTACGTGATTCCACTCATGTCATCGCCTTCTCCTATTCGGGCGAAGTTGAGCTTCCATGCGACCTTTCCCGAAGCGGAGTTGGTGGTCTCAGCAGAGGTGGCGGTACTGGTGTAGGCCAGCTTTATGGCGAGCTTTTCTTTGATGCTCATTTGTTGTGGCACGCGCCACACCAGGTACGCATCGTCGTCGTGCGCGGCCATGTCCAGGCCGGCAATTCCCGTGTCCTCGATTTGATCGAAATCCGCGTCCCCGCAATGGGGAAAATCAGTCGCGGCCGCTCCGGATTTACCAATCCATGCGAAACTTTGCACCGGAAAGTACTCTTCGTGGTACTCGGCCGCGGGTGGCGTCCATCCGGTTTTTCTTGGTGATTTCCTTTCGGTAACAGCCATTTCATTCCTCCTGTTGATATCTCAAGTAGTGTGAGTTTTGTAACCTAGAGTCGGCGCTTTGCTGCGATCGCCCGGATGACCGCTGATTTCCCGCGGCGGCCGCACACACTCACGGATGTGGACCTCCATGTAAGTGTTGCCTCTGGAGTTGTCTGATTTCGTCCATTACTGCGTCGTGCTGTGCCTTCTCGGAGGATCTTTTTGGTACGGAATCGTCGTCCGGGCTCTCGGATTTGGCCACGGTTTTCGTTGATCCCGGTTTCCCTACAACGTTTTCGTAGGCCTCGACCACAGCCGCTGCAGCGCCGCTTACGCCTTCTTGTCTTCGCTTGCGAGCGTAGGCTCTGGCTGTCCGAGCTTCCTCCTCTTGAGGTGTGAGTTTACGTTTGTTCTTTGATGTAACAGTCTCCATCTTTGTGTCCTTTGTATGCGCAAATTGAGCACGGTTAAGTGATCTTGCGGAAGGGCGCATTGAGATTTGCGATGGACGCGAGTCTCCAAAGCGACTGTGCGATGCGCAGTGCGGATGCGAACCCACAAATCTCAATGCGAGCTTGGATGTCAGTGGAAGCGTCAGCTGGTGGGCAATCCGTAAATCATGCCTATGTTGGCCCTGGGATTGCGAGCGACCACGCCGTAGGTCTGAAAAGAAAGGAGCCAGCGCTGATATCGTCCCTGGGTCTGGATTTCTTTGCGTTCAAGCTGGTCCTGATTGTAATACCCGTAGCTCAGTTCATCGAAGTTCACGAGCAACAGCACATCAGGCCTTACGTACCTGTCGGACACAATCGGGAAAGCCTTTCCGATCTTGGCGTGAAACTCATCCACCTGGAATCCGACCGATTTATCGTCTTTTTCCATTCTCCGATAGGAGAGGTCGAAATCCTGTATGAACTGATGGGTGAGGGGATGACAAACTATCCACCAGTTGCCCTTGTTGTAATCCGCGTGCTCCTCCAACCACAGATTCCGGACAAGGCTGTCCAGGTCCTCTTTGGTAAGCGCCCCGGAGTTTCTGTCAACATGCACATTTGGATTGGAGAGTTCGGCCTGGGTAATGACCGGCCAGGTGGAGATTCCGCACATGGTGGGCTCTTCGGTTTTGTTGCCATAAACATAATTCGTCCCGTCGTGGTACGGCCGAGACCGCAGCACCGCATATGCCAACTGGCGTCTCAGCTTTTCCAACAGCGCGCCGATTTGATGATCCACCTCGTTGCCCACGATCTCGTACTTGGTGTTCTTGCGGGTCTTGGGGATCTCAAAGGTCTCCGCGTGAATCTGCGTGCCCACTTCCCTGAAGATTCGATCGAGTGATCGTGGGTCGGAAGCGTCACGGTAGTCGGACCACACTTCCGATATGATATCCCAGCCCAACGCGGCCGAGTCGTCGCTCAGGCTGGTGTTTCCGTACCCTTCCACGGTGGCGGTAAGTCCGTCCAGCGAAGCAACCTTTGCCTGGATACCGTCAGTTGGCCGTTCCAGAATGGTACCGGCTCGAACCACCTTGGCCACTCTTTCGGGAGTGATGTCCTTGCCGAAGAGAGTCCCTGAAAAGGTTATGCTGTCCCCGTTCAGTAGAGCCTTGATTTGCGAGGGATATCCCCATTCTTCAAGCCATCGGACTACTGGAGTCGCCACCGGTTTGGCGACCTTGATCTTGGAGAGCACGTCACTTTGCTCCTGAACCACTTTGTCGAGCCCGTCGAGAAGTATCTTCTTCAGTTTTCGTTCCGATTCGGGGTCGTTTTGGGTCCAAAGTTTCATTATTTGATCAACATTTCCAGCCATATCAATTTACTCCTTTGATGTTAGATTGTAACCGTTCAGCGTAAACCGCACAAACTACCGGAATTACGTATGGGGGAGGTTTGGAGGGGAGATGAGTCTCCCCCTCCATTCTCACCGGGCGTAGAACCGCTTCAAGCCCGGTGAACGATTAAGTCAGATTCTTATTTTGCGTAGCCCTTCAAACATCTCTTCCAGGGTCTTTGTTTCCTTCAGAACCCGGTCGAGTTCCTTGTCCTTGGCCGCGTCGGATCTCGGGGGCCCGGGGCTTTCAACCGTGGACCGGTTCCTGATATCTCGCGCCGCGGCCGATCGCATGTCGGAACCGCGATCCTTTGTCTCTGTTATTGACCTAACAAACTGAAGCGCTGCATCCGGGTCCAATCCCACGCGTGTGACAAGGAACTGGATCTGGTTGCCATAGGGTTTCATACCCGCGTTTGAGGGTATGTCGAGCATGCGGGAAAAGGCGTCGTTGAGTCCGAGCTTCCCCCCCAATTGGCTCAAATAATCTTGGAGCCGGGCTTCCATTGCCTTCCAGTGCTCCATCTTCGCCTGTTTGATCATCATGTTAGTGGTCTCAAGCGGGTTCTTCTCATACGCGGCCTGCAATTGACGATCGAACTCCTCGTCTTCAGCCTGGGTTCGGCGGGATTGGGCGCCCTGCTCAAGTTGTTGGAGCCGCTGACGGAGCTCATCATTTTCGAAGTTCGCCTGTGCCTTTTGTTCCAGAGCCAAGTAGGCGTTGACAAGCTCTTCCTGAGACGCGAACCTGCCGGCAATCGGCTCCGAATCAGGTTTGTCGGCAGACTCTCGGTCGTCCGTGTCATCCGGAGACTCGTCTTCAACCGAATCGGATTCGCTATCCGCAAGTCCGTCGTCCTCATCGAGGGTTTCGGACAGGGAATCCGGTTGATCCTCCTGGGAAAAATCTTGTGATTCCACATTTCCTCCTGGCCGCGGCCCACTACTACTTGCGGGGCCGGGCTTTGATATTGATGCGATCGAGCCTGTTCAAGACCAGATCTATTCCCGCGACAAAGCCGCGGTTGAAATTGAGGCATTTGTCCTTGTCCAGACATTCCATTATCTTGATGAACTGCTCCCTTTTGAGCATTTCCACAAAGGCCGGAAGGAAGCGATTCTGCCATGAAGGGCTTGTGGCGCATTCCACAAGCTTCTCCTCGATATCCTTGTCCGAGTCGTCATCCCAGCCGTCTCGAAACAGGAGATACTCTTTGTAGAACATGGTCATAGACTCCTCCTTGAATGTTGCGTTTGATCTGTTTACTCAAAATGTTATCTGTGGATAAGAGATGGGGGCAAGTTGCGGCCAAGGTCTCACACCCGGCCGCGGTTCAACAAACCGAGACGGTTCCGAGGATTTCCGCTCTGAAACCCGTCGGCTGTAAACAAGGACTGGAGTGCGCCCTTTGATTGTCCCCCTCCGTAACGTCCGAATGTTTCGCTTCCGGATGCCCCCGGAGGCAAGGTCGGCCCCGAGGAACAGTCTACCAAGGTTTCTCCCCCATACAATTTAATACTACCAAACATAATTAGGCGTGTCAAGTCCTCGTTGGAAAACCTCAGTAACGTCGGGATTCGCCGCCTACGGCATTTTGTCGGCGCCTGGTTCCGGCGCCCCGAGGGCTCCCGCGGCCTGCATCTGTAAGAATTGAGCGAGCGCATTGTCGTCTGTCGGCTCAGGACCCATGGGCCCGCCGTTCTCAACCAGTGGGGCAGGTGTATTCGGACCAGGCTGTGTTCCCGCAGGACCGTTCATGGGCCCTTGCTGCGGGCCGAAGGAGCCTTCCTGTGGATGCATGCGAGTGAAGACCCTTTCCGCTCCATCCACTCCAATGAGGTCCAGGTACCGCTTGAGAAGCTCAGTAAAGGAGATCTTTACTCCTTCGCTTGCAAGGATGGGTTGGAATTGGGCAAGGGTGGGGAGGGCCCGCTCGATGCTCTGGGCTTTGGCCAGCCGGGTGGAGTCCTGTTGAGTCATGGTTGCGACCACCCGGTACTTGCCGGTCTGGATCTCTTCCGCGGTCACGATTAGAGGTCTGTCCAATCCATTGGAACCTCGCACGGATATCACCTGATCGTCCAGCAGGAATTGTTGGAGCATTGAAAGCGCAAGTCGGCCCAGTGGTTCAAGGAAACTCCGGGCAAACAGGTCCGCCCTGGATGCGAATGGTGTCATGGAGGCCTGATTCAGAATGTGGGCCTCTGTGGCTGATTTTCCGCGACCCGCTACGCCCACGGTAGTATCGGACACCGCAGTCCTTTTCTCCAATAAGCCGTTGAGATAATTGATGATGTTGTTCACGTCCTTCTGCGGGAAGTTCAGCGCGGGAAAGGGCTGAATGTCGGTAGGGTCATCCACGGTCCAGACTTTGCCCGGGTAGACCACGTCGCTCTCCGCACTGATCTGCCGGGCCGCGGAAGACCCTCTGCGAACGATCAGTTGCGCGTTGGCGGTTAGCCTGGCATTATCCTGGGATTGGCTTATGAACTGGGATATGGCGTGGATGAGATCGAGGTTGCTCTCCACAGCCCCCAGTCCGAACGGTCCGGGCATGGGCGTATAGTGCGCGGACACAAAGGGCCTTAGACCCGACCAGAGCACCGGCGAGTCGGTAAGCCTGACCATGATGCCGTCTTTGGGGGAGTCCGCACCTCTCTCCGTGATTATGGTGCACAGACACTCTTTGTGGCCCTTGCTCGTTGGAATGCGCCCATGCCATTCCCAGATCGTCAACTTGCGTATTTCGTCTGTTTCCAGTCCTTCCGCGTCACTGTCATACAGCAGCTCACTGGTTCCCGAGCCGCTCTCTACAGTGGCGTCCTCCCATCGTTTCAGGAATTGGGCTCGGTTCAGATTGTAAACACCGTTATCAAACTGTTCCATAATGTGTTCGTAGGTGTTGTCCACAAGGTGGCCGATTCCCGAGTGCCTCTGCACATCGCTGTGAGTGGCGCTCCAGTCCACCAGAAGCCGGTCCAGGGGTATTACCTGCAAAACAGGACAATCGAATGTTGTTTCCTGGTCTTGAATCACCTCAAGGGTTTGGTAATCCCACCGATACCTGGTCACATCTTTGGTGTACCAGAAGACCTTTGCGTACACGGATCCATACAGGACCAGATGCTGGAGCACCTCATAGAGCCGCATCTGTATTTGACCCTGGGTAAGACGCGACAACAGGAGTTCCTGGAGCTTGTAGGACGTAGGATACTGATCGTCTTCAAACCCGGGACCTTCGTGATTTTCAGGGAGCACACTCAACCATTCCGGACCGTTGAACACGGACTGGTACGCCCGATCAGCCCACGAATCCACGATGTAGGACGGCGCCAGGATGATGTCGGACTGCCATTTGTCTCCTCTCGAAGCCGATCGTTTCCCGAGACCGGCTCGATTTTGAGCGCCGACCACCTCGGAACGAGCGCCCCACGAGTTCAGATCGCGGCGATTGAGATATAGATCCTCCAGGAGCTTCCATCCTTCGATTTTTCTGCTTACGAAATCATGAGACGCTTTGCACCAGTTAGACACGTACTCGAAGGCCTCCTCCTGAAACTTCTTCGACGGCTTTGCAACAGCCGGCGCGATCGGAGGACCTGAGTCGGGAGCGGGCATTTCCATGCTCGGAGGCAGAGCCATTTCATCTACCGGATCAACCGGCACTTCCATTTGTAAAGTCTGATCTTGCAGATTGTTCATTGTTGATGTCCTTTCTTTTCTTGTTGAATGTGAATTGACAGAGGGAAACATTTGCTGAGGCAACGACAAATGAAGTATGCCGTCATCGCCGCGGCGTTGGTTCACTGAACTCACCAGACACGGCTCACCGGAACCCGGCTCATCCGCAATCATTAGGGCAGGTTGCAGACTTCCCCGTGAACAGTCACATTATTGGTTAAGCAACGTATTGAATGTTGATGTCTCACTGCAAAAGGGAGGATCGCACTGTTACCAAGCGGGTTGTCTTCTTTCCACGGGAACCTTGCGCTGTCGTTCGTCGGCCTTCAGGTGTTTCGGGAGCACGTTGCATGAATCCTCCTCTATCCATGGCGGTTCGGGACCCAATCCCGCTGAAGCACGGTACCCGAATTCTTCTGATGGGATGGGACTAATCGTCCAGGAACTCGATCTCAACGACCATATCATCAAAGGTAGGCGCCATCGTACCATCACTGCAACGGAGAATTACTTTATTTTCCGATTCTTCCACAAGCATTCCCGCGTGCTGCAACCATGCATCAACACCTCCGTCCTCGTTTATCCAGGAATTGTGTAGCCAAATCTTACATCCCGGGCCGGACGGCCGATAATGCACCTCTACAACCTCAGGGCTGGTATCCAAACGGAGAATCATTTGGGGAGACTCAGTGCCCGAGATGAGGAGCATTCCCGGGTCAATTTCAATTGACAAACCCTGTATCGGCTCGTCAAAGTACTCGATGAATCGCACGATGAATCGGCCGGGTCGGTTCACTTCCCGAAAAATCGCTGAATGGACAGTCAGCCCTTCATACTCGACAGTCGTCCCTTCGGTCTCCATGAATCGTCTTTGCAGGTTTTTTTTCATTTTCCGCTTTTCCTCCTTCGTCTCTTTGCCTTTCCGCTTCCCTTTACAAACCTGTGGGGGTCCACTTCAGCATGTTTTTCCGGCCAGAGTTCAATAACATCCTTCCCTTGTTCTCGCCAGGGCTTTTTCGTGTGATGGAGTTCCATTGTTTCCAGTTTGCCGGTTTTCGGGTGTTTTCTTCGCGGCCCTAAGCCTTTCTTTTTCATACGCTCATAATTCTCAGGGTCCAGAGCATTCCATTTCTTCTTTGCTCCTTTTTCCGCGGCTCTGTTTTTCCAATGTCGTCTGGTCTGCGTGCTCCGAGGTGGAAACTTAAACATTTTTGTGGGAGTTGAGGGATGCATGCCCCCTACCCAGCGAATGAATTTCTTCTTTGGGCCGGCGTTGATGAAACGCCTCTCCATTACACGCAAAAGGCCTCGGGTAAGATTTATCGGGACCTTGACTAACTGGCGAGCTGGAATGAGATCGAACAGATCCAGCGCGGTGTGCGACTCGGTGAGCGCCTGTTCATCGGACGTGGGAACACCACGGTAGGCTTGTGGACCTGTTTCACCGGCCTCAGCCTCGGTACCAAAGTGGCGTTTTGTCGATTTCAGCAGTTCGGCCACAGGTCCGTCCAGATACTGGAGCGCGTCGTCCACGTACGCATCAACTTGTTCAGGAGGTATGTTCTTTTCCGCGGCCGTCTTTTCCCTTGTACGTTTACGGTTCTTTTTTCCCTTGTGACTGGAGCTATACTCCGGATGAGTGGCAAACCACCAGCGTCGCTGCTCCTCCGTCTCGATCATGATGTTTTCCTTTCGTTGAATAGAGAAAAGGCCGTCGCGCCAAAGCTCAGCCGCGGTTCACTGCCGGCCTCGGGCAACGGATGTGGACCAAATCTGAAGTTGGTCTCCAGGTAAGAAGCCTTTGTGTCCGCTCTGAGATCAATGCCCCGGTAGGCCGTAGATCATGCCGATATTAGATCTGGGGTGGCGCGCCACCACTCGGTAGGCCTGGAAGGAGATGAGCCGGCCACGGTGTCGGTCCGGCAGTATGCCGACATACTTCCAATTTGGTAAGCAGACCGGTCCCGGCTTGCACTACAGCATCGAGGCCGTCCAGCATTACTTTCCTCATCCTTAATTCGAGGTCTGGGCCGCACTGAGTCCAAATGTTCATGAAATTGAAGTCAGTTTCATTCAGAGAACTTCGTTCCTTTACAGATTGTTTCGGATTGTGGGAAGGGCAAACTGAGCCGGGGGTTGCGGGGAATTGGCGGGTTCCCGGACGGCAGGTTCTTTGGCGGGAATGAACGAAGCGTGGCGGGCCTTTCCCCGGGGGCTGAGGGTTCCCGCACATTCGTCGACCGGTCATCTCGGGCCTGCTGAGGGCGGTCTGATATTGGTTGGGCCCAGAGCCGTTTGTCTCAGCGTGAGCACAGAGAGAATAATGAGATTTTCCGGATGGAGATGCGGAGTTCCCCAGGAACGTATGACTACTTTTGGTAGGTATATCTAAGTTTAGAGTACACCGAAAAGCCCCTTATGTCAAGCGCTCAATGGAAAACCGGGCCGGTGTCCTTGGATTCATTAAGTTCTTTGAAGAAATCCTTCATAGAGTCCAAAACCTTGCCCCCCAGCCAGTCCTCTCCGGCCTCTAGCCCCTTGTCCATCCAAGACTGCTTGGGTTTAACTTGGCTGCCGTATTCATGGCCGCCGATGATTTGCCAACGCTTGACCCATCGGATTTGAGGCGACGCTACATAGCGGGTTGGTTTCTTGCCACGGGAACCTTGCGCTGTCGTTCGCTGCGCTTCGGCTGCTTCTTCAGGTTGGCTCGAATTGTATCCAGCCGCTGTTGAAATTGTTTTGCCTTGGCGGTTTGCAGGGTGTCATTGTAGAGCCTTACGAGAAGGAACAATACATCTGCAACATATCGGTCATTGTCGGGGACCGTGGACGCCAGTTCCAGGGCACGCAATAGGAGGGGTTCGGCCTCGGCAAACCTGTGCTGGGCATGATGAGTTATTCCCAGTGAATAGAACCCGTAGGAACGCCTAGACGTTTTGTTTATCGGCAACTTGTCGAGAATTGCCCGCGACTTCTTGAAATAGACTTCGGCCTGTTTGAAATCGGCCTGCGTATAGCACACAACCCCCAGGAGATAGCGGCACGCGGCAACACGGGGGCTGTCGGGCCCGAAGGCCTTTTCCATTATTTCCAGGTCGCGCTCGAACAGGACCCGTGCCCGGTCTAATTTGCCCTCCAGCCACTCCAGTCTGCCCAAGATCGCCAATGCGTTAGCGACACCTACCTTGTGAACTCCGGGTCCTTTTTTCGCCATGGACAAGGCCTGATTAAATAGACTCCGCGCTCTTTCGTAGTTCCCTCTTGCCATGTTCACACGGCCAAGGCCTTGCAGTGACGAAACATAGGCCCGTTCCTTTTGCTTGGGCCTCTTCTTCAGAATCCGAAGCGCACGCCGGAAGTATGCTTCCGCTGCGTCGTATTTATGGAATCGCAAATTCATGCTTCCCAAATTAGTCAGGACGTGAACCAATCCGGGATGTTCCTTACCCAGAGTCGATTCCTTGACAGCAAGAACCTCTCTCAACAGCGTTTTGCCTTTCGAGCATTCGTTAAGCGCCGGACAAGTCATGGCTAGGCCACGAAGAGATTCCAAGTAGTCTTCATGTCTGGTGCCGGCGATCTTCTCGCGCACCGAAAGAGCTGTCTGAAAAAGCGTTTTCGCTTCGTAGTTTTTGCCCATGTGGTGATAGACAAGTGCAAGATTGTGCAGTGATTGGGCGGTTTCCGGACCTACTCTCGGAAAAGCTTTCTTTGCCAGCTCCAATGACCGTTTTCCAGCGTCCAGCGCCTCAACGTATTTACCCATCTCTACCAGCTGGTCATACTCAATGTTGACCTTGCGCCATTTCTCTTCGTCTGTGCCGGCGGCCGTGGCGCAACCCAATGCGACAACCAACGACACAACAAGCGTTGCGGTCATTAACTCGAATGTATGGGATTTCCACATCAGCTGACAACTCCTTGGAGCACACCGAAGAAGGCCACGTGCGCTTCATGATGTCTCCTTGACGGTACCCGGGCCGATTCCGCGCAATTCTCGTTCACCGGGACAAGAATAGTGGTTCCAATGGCGTTGGTCAAGGATCTGAACGGGCGCTGATTCTTTGGGAAGGCCGCGGTCTTGTACTCCCTGATCCCTAGTCTTGGTTTGTTCCGCACAGCTTTGGGGCCGAATCTGTGCATCGGCCCCATATCGTGTGCATGCGATTGAACAGAGTCACAACACTGTCAGCGTAATCTTTGCTCTACTCGTTTGAAGGCGAGAGCCTATCCAGGATAAAGTCCTCAACGTCCTTAGTTGAAAACGGCACTTCGAACTTTATCATGAAGTCGGGCACGGTGATTTTCTTGCCTCTCACGGTAATGGCAAGCGGACCATGCCGGTCTTGAGGCGCCGGTCTCGGTCCCCGGCCTTTATTTGGCGGCGCCTTGGTTGCGGCCTTGCGTTTGTTGATCGCTTTCTTGATCGCTGTCAGCACCTCCTTTATGAGTTCTTTGCCGCCGCTCTTCCCCTTTTCGGCCACCCATTTTCGCTGTTCATCGTTCAAATTGAAGCCGAGTTTGGATGCGGCTTCTCCTGCAAACCGCTCCAGGCCTTCCGGTGTTTCCGGAATATCCTTGGGGTTGAGTCGCGCGGGCGGGTCATCCTCGGACCAACGCATAGGGTCAGGACCTAAACGCATCTGGTTTGTGGCCTCTTCTTCCGTAGTACGAATTGCCTTCCGTATCACTTCGTTCACCACATGCGCGGGCGGCATTTCTGAACCTCGTTTCGCCCGATTTGTCTCCTCACCCTGTTTCCTTGACATCTCCTCGTATTTCTTCCCACCTGGAGACCGGTCCCTGACAAAATCTAAATCCGGCTTGTGATCGGTGAGCTTTTCAGGTAGATCCAGCGGAGGATCCAATTTAACAGGGTACGGATCGGACAGCAGTTTCTTCACAAATTCTTCCAGCAGCCTCGGTGGCGCCTCCTTCACAAAGGTCATTTCAAGGTCGGTCGGCTCACGTTTGGCGCTTTTCTTGTCGCGTGAGCCTTTTCCGCCCGCGCGTGCCGACGCCTTGGGCCGATCCTTCTTCGGGTCTTCAGAACCGCCGGTCAGGATCTCCTCAATATTGTCAGGGACCCAGTACGGGTAATCCTCCTTTGAATTCAGTTCCTCGGCCATCTCCTCGGAAATCCTTTCCGCAATCCTATTCTGCCGGAGGATTCGCTGGATGTCGTTGAGCGGGGTCTCACCCCACTCATCGTCAACCGGCCCCTCCTCGGCCAGGATCTCGTCAATGTTGTCAGGGACCCAGCTGGGACGATCAGGCTGTGGACCCCACTCTTCAGTAGAGACTTCGGCCGAAGCTCTCTCCGCGTTTCTGTTCTGGCGCCGAATGCGCTCCAGGTCGTTCACGGGCGGTTCTTCCTCGTACTCGTCATCAAACTCATCCCCCACATCTTGCCCCGGATCCTCCTCCTTCCACAGATGGCCGGTTTCCTGCACGGTCCGTTCAAAGTGCATTTCAGCATTTTCAAGCTCACTCAACGCGCCTTTGAGCGCAGGTGCCCGCGCATTGGCAGATTGTCCGTCCACAGGCTGGTTATCAAATTCAACCGCAACCCGGTATAGGGCCTCATCAACCCTATCAGCAGCGCCGATCAGGGCCTCGCGTGCTTTCCGAGGACCGTACCGACCGATTCGTTCTTCGGCCATGGCCGCGAACATAGCTTTTTGTTCGCTATTTGACCTTTGTCTCATTGTTGTTTCCTTTCCATAGAAAATCAGAAGGGTTGAGGGAAAACTCAGCCGCAGTGTGATTTTCCACAAAGATTCTTGGATGTGGGTGCATGACTACTCCTATGAAAATGAATGCGCAGGGAAATCCTGCGAGTTCCCATTCGGACCGACTATCCAAGAGGGCCACGCATGCGGCGCGCCGTACGGCTGCAACCGAGCTGATGGCGGGCATTTCCATGTTTTGTTGCCCCTTTCTTGTCTATGAGGCTTCTCCTGAAAATGTGGATGCCGGGAGTTTCACAACAACTTGAAAATTGCAAAATCGAAACTGTCATGCATTCGGATATCCCATTTTCTATGAATTTGATCTCCTCCGCCGCTGAGTGGTTCCGACAGATCAGCCAGTAATTTTCGGCGGGCCATGCGCCACATTTCAGACGATGCTATATCCTTCATGTTGTCGGGAAAGCTCAGGTCGTACCTTTCCTTGCTCATGGCCATTGATTCCATCTCCTGATGGATCAGGCGCGACAGGTGTGGATCACTTTCAGTAGGAAGCTGCGTACTTTGATCATCAACCATCATGATACAATCCTTCTTGTAGACGAACTTCGGTCGGCGCCAAGTATGGTGGCCCCTCATGTGGAACTGACATTGTTGATTGTCCTGGTTATGGCGATTCTCAGAAGGCAACAGTTCACCGAGGGAGTCTGCCGGATGCGGGACTGATACCAATGCGCGTTCAAACAAGTGATAAAGGGCACTGCTGGGCAAGCCAGCAGTGGCACCCAAGAAACCGATCTCACTCTCTTGATTGCGCATTGGTATGAGCGCACGCCCGGGGGACCGGCCCAAAGATCCATGTTCGGCAGGAATACTTGAGCAGCAGAAGTCCGTGCCCCCACGAAATAAGTAGACTCGGCAATGGTATCAAACGAGAGCGAGTCTTCTAATATCTTGTTGCTATGAATATATACTACTAAGAGTAGTTAGGTGTGTCAAGGTCTCGTTGGAAAACCTAACAATGCGGGTGCTCGACAGTTTACCTGAGACTGGATCGACTGGGAGATCTTCCGAGTTCCGGCTTGGACCCACTATCCAAGAGGGCGTAGCATGCTACGCCCCTACGCTCCGGACCCGGAGACTTTGCGGACATTTTTCATGTTTCGTTGTGCCTTTCTTTCAGGCATGGCCGTTCCCAAGGCGATCCATCGAAGGAATCGCCCACAGCTATAGTGGCGCCGGCCCCGGGCATCTGAGGTGGGGCTTTACGCCAAAGACCGCTTCCGGACGATTCTCTCGACCTGAGGAGTTATGTCTTTGCCGGTGTCCACCACCTCGCGGGCGCCCTCAAAAGGCTCGAACATCTCCTTGAACATGCAATACATTGGATAGGCTTTATCCCCCAGCACGTGACTTTCACGATCCTTCCCTACAGAAAGCCGGTCCTTGACGGTTTCCTCGGCGCACACTATTTCAATCCAATGGAGTCTGATATTCAAATGGTCGGCAGCCTGGCGCCACATGTCGCGGAACTCCCGGAGAGGAAACGTCTCGTCGATGACAACCGTGTTGGAATGGCTCCCAGCAAATAATTCAGGAAGCTTTCGTATTGTCTCGCAATAGTACTGGTAGCGGTATTCCGGCGGATCTATGGCGTCCGCGACCAACTCTTTTGGGACTACCTTTCTTTTAACCTCGTCAATCTCAAAGTGCACCGCGTCCGTTTGGTCTACGAACTCCCTGGCGAGAGTCGTTTTACCAACCCCCGGCAGACCCGCAATGAGCACGAGATTTCTCTGCGTTGCTTGGCCGACATCAGCAAGTTTTGCCGCTATCTCAGCAATGTCATCCAATTTGTATTTCAAGGCCGACCTCCTCTTCCAATGCAGCCGACTTCGCTGCCATGTCACCACTTAAACCGCTTTGAGCGCTTGCGTTCGCAGTCCATCACGCAGTCTCGCAGCATTGACGGTTCCCTGGCGAAATCCATCCGGCACTCAGAAACACAGTTGTCGTATTCCTGCTCAACCTCTGCATCATGCTCCGGATCGATTTCATCCTCCCCACCCTTTTGCTTTCCAGTGAGTCTCGTATCCTTTTTCTCTACAGGCTTTGTTCGTCTGTCGCGCGCCACACTCCTATCAGACAAGGTGCCCCGTCCTTGCTTCGTGGATTCCTTTGTGGCGACCTGGCCCGCATAGACCCATCCATCCACAGGACGGTCGATTTCAAGCCATTGACCCTTCTTGACCCCTGTCAGTCTGAGCTTGTTGTTCATTTCGGGGCATGCGACAACCTTGGACGAGCTGGACGCGCCCGATCTGACACGGAGGCACCCATCAGGCTGGTCCACCCCACGGACTACGGCAAAGGCGTAGTCGCTTCCACCAGCCGTTTGTGAGGCATCTTTGGGCCCCTGAAAGCCCATTGTCTGAATCAGATTCCCCTTTCCACCAGGGATGGGCTCCGAGGCCTTGGAAGCGGTCTGCGCGAGATCAGCAGGAAGTGTCTCTCCAACCAGTATGAACGGCGCCCAGAAAAACGGGTGTTGGTAACCTGCCTTTCGGATGTCCGCGCGAGCCATTTGCCAGGCCTCCAGTTTGGCCTTGCCTTCCTTCAAGTGCCGAAAGAAGCTCCAGACGAGCTTGACCGAGGATTCTTCGGCTACCGACCACAGGCTCACAAGGCTGGATCGGGCCCCTGCGCATTGAAAGGCCCGTCCCAGGCTCAAGATCCCCTCACCGGCCAGATATTGTCCGTACCCTGTGACGCACGCGGTGAGGGCCACCAGATCAGCGTTCATGTTGAGGCCCAGGACTTCCGACATACTCAGAAGGCCGTCCGTACCTTCAGGTACCGAGGTCAGCACAAGGAAAGGCTGCATGATCCCTGGGGCTCGATTGCCCGCAAAAGCGTGTGTGGCAAACACCACCCACCCGTACCGATCGAGATTCGGGGCCACTGAACCCAAAAAGCGCCGTTTGCTCGCGTCCATTCCCAGATAGACATCGCTCTTGCCGCCGTACAACACGGACAAGTCCTTGGCCAGCTTTTCCGTGGCAGGGAGCCTCGACAGCTTGAAACCCGAGGGATTGCTGTCTCTGAGGGCTTTCATCAACTCGGTGTTGAATTGCTCACCGGGTTTGTTGATCGCTCCGCGCTTTGCTGTGCGGGCCCGCCGGTCATTCTCTTGAAACACAGGGTCGGCCACTACCAGGAGGCGTGCTCCCGGTTTGGTTCCGGGTGCGGTAGTGCGTCCCAGGGTCAACGCTGTGAGGGATTGGGCATAACTTACGGGATGGATGTCCCCCAGGTAGGTGAGGCCGTCCGGGTAAGGCCCCATGGGGGACTCTTTCCACTGCGCCACTCCATCCACCACAAGCGCCTCAAAAGGAACGAGCGCCAACATGCCGTCGGGAATGATCACAATGGACCTGCCCCGCGGGACTTTTGAGAGCACGGCCGACAGAAGTCTCCGGTACAGGCTTCTGCCCAGTTCATCGTTGAAATCTCTGAGCCTGACCGATTCGAATGATTCACGAAACCTTTCGATGTCACGGCTCAGTTTGTCCGGGCTCCACTTCTCATACGAACTGTGCACAACCCTCCTGCCCTTTATCAACCGCACCGCGACAGCCTCTCCCACGAGATCAAACAGAACTACGTACTCGTCATCAAGAAGCGCCGCGTTCTTGAGGTCCACAGGACGGGGGGACCGCACCGAGGCATACCTTTGGTATTTGTCCCACAGCATTCTGATGAAGGCCTTGATCTCCTTTTCAGTCGCTTTCATCTCTGTGCTGATCTGATCGAACCTCCGTGGATCCTTTGCTCTGGGAATCGTATCCCTCGCCTTTGCCAGGGAAGCGAGTCTGCCGAAGATCTCCTCTTCTTTGATCCGGATATCCTCGGGAAGGTTGAACCGGCTGACATCGGATCTTTGGGCGATTCGGTCGGCAAATTCTCTGGCCCTGGTCACCTCGCTTGGGAATATGCTCTGGTCGGCCCGGTTCATTTTCATCCTGATCCTCACCAACCCCTTGGCCGGTTCCGACGGAAGGAAACCGCCGATGGGAACGCAAAAGAATCGCGTCCTTTCCGCGGGCAGCAAAGACGACCGTATTTCTTCACTTTTCTCCAGGGCTTTGACGTAGTGGCGCCCCGCATTTTGGAGTTTGTTCCCTGTCTCGGACGTCTTTCCGAGGCCGGTGTGGGCTGTGAACAGATCCTTCCTCCGATCATATTTGATCGCAGACTTGCGAAGATCCTCGTAGTATTGTTTAGATGCCTTGTAGTCCCCTTTCATCAGGCTCAATCTTCCGAGCGTCGAATTGTATTTGCCCTTCTTGATCAACGGCTCAGCCTTTTGAACCTCACCGAGGTCCAGGTAAAGCGAGCCCATTAGATTGAAGGTCCGATATTGCAGCGCCTTATTCTTACCGGCTACTTTCAGCGCCTTTTCAAAGCTTTCAATGGCACTGGTGTTCTTTCCCCAAGCTTTGTAGACCTCCCCCAGTCCCAGGAGGATTGCGGCCTCTCTCTCAGGATCGCGTCCATTACGCAGCATATCCAATGCCTCAGAGTAGACCTGCGCGGCTTCCTTGAATTGCCCCCAGGTTCTGTAGGTTTTCCCCAAGTTCTCAAGTCTCGATATTTTCAGATCACTGGGTTCCTCATCAGCCTTTAAGGACTCCTGTAGATGAATTACCGCGTCCTTGAATCGGCCGCGATTCTTGGCAAGTACACCGATGTTCATGTCAGTCAACGCCTGCCCTCTGGAATCGTTCTTCGCTATGAACCTCGATTTGGCCTTTTCGTAGAATTGCGTGGCCTTTTCATAATTCCCCGACGCGGCGTTGACCGCCCCAATATTGTTCGTGAGCAACCCTTCGGAGACTCTTCCCTCGCCCTGGTCGGCCATATCCAATGCCTTGGCGTAGCTTTCCTCGGCCTTGTCGAAGAGTCCGGTCAAGTAATAGGCATGACCAAGATTTGTGGTCGCTTCTGCTCTCCGGCCGATATCCTTGCTCTGCCTCAGCTTGCGAGCGGCCCGCGTGTATTTTGTGAGCGCGCCCTTGGGATCAGACCAAACCTTTGACGCAAAGGAATGATCGAATCCCAGGTAAGACTCCATCAGAAAGGCCTTTGCTGCAATAGATCCGACGGTTTCGGGATGATCCTTGCGAACCGGCTGGTATCTCGGCCGGGCAACGGATTTCTTGGGCGGGGCGGGCTTGTCTTTGAAGAAGTCGTCATCAAATGGATCTTTTGGTTTAGGGGCGGGTTTGCCGACCGGAATCGTGAACCTTATTCCAATACTCAATCCACCGCTCGGTCGGCCGGGCCCGCTCGGTCGGCCGGGCGGCCGGTATCCGGGCTCGGTCGCACTCACTGTGTCCGGCGCGTAAACCCACAACAAGGCAAACACTAGAGCAACGAGCACCGACAAGAGAGTCTTTAGGTTCCCACCTGGTGATTGGACAACAGATGATGATCTGTTCATTGCCTTCACCTCCATCTTCTTCTCGGGAAGAAACTGTTGTAACACGTTGATTACTTCAAGCATTCCTGGCGAAGCGCCTCGTTGGGTGTGTCAACTGTACCGGCGCCGCGGTCACCTACTGCAGTTCGGGAGCCTGCTCCAATCAAGTGTGCTCCTCCAGATGTGGAAGTTGATCCTGAGAGCCATCAATCACCTAAGTCGCTATACCGACTCATACCAATGCGCTTTCAAAGATGTGAGATTGAGACCCTCACCCCGATCCTCTCCCTCTGGGAGAGGATCGGGGTGAGGGTTAGGGTGAGGGGGATCCAATGTTCCTCTTCTGATCGCGCATTCCTATGAAAGTCCCGTGAAAGAACCACGCCTTTCCGGGTCAACGTATGGGGTGGTTTGGAGGGGAGATGAGTCTCCCCTCCAAGTCCATGCGC
>Ga0190283_1000039_pt1 | contig 69093 bp, 57 predicted proteins | sample 48691801_MG_FD_161669 | JGI IMG/M metagenome (GOLD analysis project Ga0190283, IMG submission 161669) | Hydrothermal vent microbial mat bacterial communities from Southern Trench, Guaymas Basin, Mexico - 4869-18-0-1_MG | ecosystem: Environmental > Aquatic > Marine > Hydrothermal vents >...
GTTGTGTTATTGTTAAATACTACATGTTACACTACTGTCATGTCAACATTGAAATGTCGTTAAAGTTGTAGCCGCCGATTGCCATCGGCGTTAACGCGGCTGGCAAGCCGCGCTACATTGAATTGCGAATTATGTGTCTTTTCATTGTTGACATGACACTACAATAATATCATGATAAGCTTTGTATGTCAATAGCAAACAAAATTATGTGGCACTACATTTTCGAGGTGGCGTTTTGGCCAAACACCATAAGCCGCGTATTATCTAAGGCTTACGCAATAGCACTTTTTTAAAATCTCTCAAAACTGTTTAAGATGGGTTAAACTGCTTCCGTCGATGAAAACTTGTTGATTAAGGGGAGTTAGCATTCCGTTGTAGAAGTGGAGGAAGTTAGTGTTAGTTATCTCGTCGTCCCAGCCTGCGCCGTAATGACGGGCTTCGTTGTATGTTTCGTCTGCCTGGTTATTTATAGCTTGAGGTACCACGCACACTTTTTAAACTTAGCGGTTGTGTTTTTATTAATTAAATTCATTTTAGTAGTTTTCAGGGTTAGTTTCATATTAATGATTATCACTATCGGATTGCCAGACGAAATTTAATTCATTTAGCCTGTTTTTACGTTTTTGTTCGAGCCGATATTGACCGGCTAATTTGCGTTGTTCGGCCACCCAGGCACCGAGCTGCGGATTTTGTTCCCATTGGTCGGGCACATTGCAATGCCCGAAAAGCACAGCAAATGCTTTCAGTTTTTCAAACATTTCCTCCCATTCCCTGCCTGAATCCCCGCGTTTCCATGAGAACCCCAATGCGTCAAGCTTTTCGATACGTCCGCGGATTACAGGATTATCTGATGCGTGCTTATCCTCAACCATCATTCGCTGTTCCTCCACCCATTTCCCAAGTTGCGGGTCTGAAGAATATTTACGCGGGACAAAACAGTGTCCGAACTTTTTATAATAGTCAGCAAGACGCATGTACATACGTGACCAGCGGTCGACGGGAAGTGTTGCTTCTTCAAGCCCCATTCGCGCGAGCACTGAGCGGCAATGTTTTGCCAAAGTTGAACATGTAAGTTTTTGCTTTTCAACTTTTTGACGCGCGGTGGCAATTGCAGGCGCAGTTATTCCACCGGCACGCGCGCCAATATCCCCAAGTGTAAGACAGCCCGTACACACTTTGGCGGCAGCCCAAAGGAAAACGCGCCGTGCTTCCCGGACATGCGCCAAATTATTAGAACGCGGCGGTCTGGGCACGAGAAACAAATCACGCAAAACACCATATTCTTTCTCAACAGCCGCAATAACTTCGTCAAGTTCTGGCGAAAGTAATCGAAGCGTAATGTGCGCAGCAGTTACATCGTGATGTTTAGAGCCTTTCAATAATTCTTTAATTGAGTGAACAAAACCTTCGCCACCCATGATTGAGCGTGCCACAACATCGGCAAATGGATCAATTTCCTTCAGCAATCCTTCTTTAACATAACGTGCGTATTTTTTTCGCTGTTTTTCTGGTGTCGCTCCAAAATCAGCAAGTATTTCAGACGTTTTTACCGGCCAGCGAGGGGTTTCCAATCCTGCATAAACCCGATAACTTGACCAGGGATACTCATTAAGCGCCTGCAAACGCTTGCGGGTCGACACATTCTCCCAGCCATGTCCACGCACATAGTTTAAATGAATATATCGTGAAAGTTCGTGCCCGTATTCATTGGAATCAACCACAATAGCACGGTAAGGTCCTTGAAAAAGCCGGCCAACCCGCTGTCTTTCGATGTTATAAACCTTTACAAACTTATTCATAAAGCCATGCATAAACCGGCAAAGATTTGGCTCAAGCGTACGTATAAACAGATGGAAATGGTTGGACATGAGCACGAAATTATGAATTTCTACATTGAAAGTTCTTGCGCTCTCGAAAAGATAATCAAGAAAAGATGTACGGTCATCATCCGTAAAGAAAATATCACGTTTTTCATTACCGCGATTAAAAACATGGTACCATAGGTTCTCGCCTTCTATGCGTGGAGGTCGTCCCATTTTATTTGAAAATTATGATTAAAGAAAGTGCGCGCAAAGACACGCACGAAAAACAATATTTCATTATTGATTATTATATCATAAAAAGCGATCGTAATTCAAGCTAAGTTTAAAAAGTGTGCGTGGTACTCCATAAATCGTATGGTTTGGCTTTGGTTATTTTTACGGAAATTATATCGCCGGGTTTTTGCATTTTTAAGTTTTTGATATGAACAATATTATCAACTTCCGGGGCATCGATTTTTCTTCTGCCGGTTGCCTCGCCGGCTTTGTTTATAACATCAATAATAACCTTAACAGTTTTGCCGACAAATTCTTTGTTGCGGTTCAGGGAAATTTTCTGCTGAAGTTTCATTATTTTATCTTTCCGGATTTCTTTTTCTATTGCAGAAACAGGGTCGCCGAGAGAAAACGCCGAAGTGCCTTCTTCTCTCGAATATTCAAAAACTCCAAGATGATTAAACTTAAAATCGGCAATAAAGTCTTTCAGTTCATTAAACTCCGCCTGCCCTTCTCCGGGATAGCCCACAATAACAGCAGTTCTGAACCCGACGTCAGGAATTTTATTTTTTATTTTAGAAAAAAGATTAAGTGTAAATTTTCCGCTGGGACGTTTCATGCTTTTAAGAATTTTCTCCGAGATGTGCTGGATAGGCATATCAATATATTTGCAAATTTTCTCTTCGCCGGCAATAATATCAAGTAGTTCATCATTGACGGAAGCAGGGAATAAATATTGAAGTCTTATCCAGTCTATTCCCTCAACTTTAACAAGTTTCTTTAGAAGGCCGGGAAGAGAGTTGTTAATATCTTCTCCATAAGAACTCGTGTCTTGTGCAATAATAATAATTTCTTTAACCTTTTCGTCCGCCAGCCTTTTAGTTTCGTCAACAATTTCTTTTTCAGTTAGCGAAGAAAAGTTGCCTCTAATATTGGGAATGGCACAAAAAGAGCAAAGGTGATCGCACCCGTCTGCAATTCTGAGATAAGCATAATGGGGGGGATTGACGAGGACTCTTTTAGCAGTTTTTTTTTCGAGCGAAAGACCGCCGGGAAACCAAAAATTTATAATTTCAGGAATTTTAATCTTCTGGGCAATTCCGAGCCATTCATCCACTTCAGGAATTTCTGCTTTAAGCTGGTCTTTGTATCTTTGTGAAAGGCAGCCGCAAACCAAAAGTTTTTGCTGTTCAGATTTAACATTTGCAAGTTCAAGAATAGTTTGAATAGACTCTTCTTTCGCCGAATCAATAAATCCGCAAGTATTCACTAAAATCACGTCGGCTTCTTCGGGGTCGCGACATAAGAAGCAACCGCGCGGCAGAATAAGCCCAAGCATTTCTTCGGTATCAACCTGATTTTTCGCGCAACCAAGACTTGAAACAAAAATAGAAAGCATCCTTTAGATTTTGGATTTTAGAATTTAGAATTTAGAATTTTGTCGGACTTGTCAGACTTGTTTTATTTAAGATTCGGCAATGGTTCATCAAGGTCATAAACCGAAGTATAATTTTCGAGTTCAACAATAAAATCTCTTGGCGGTTTGTCTTTTTGAGCAACAACTTTTTCAGGTTCTTTTGGAGATTTAAATACAATAATGATAAGGATAATACAAGCGGTAATCGCGGAAGCCAAAAACAAATTTCTTGAGATAAGATTGAGAAATGAAGAAATGTAATAAGTAAAAGAAGTTTTGGGCTGTTCGGGAAGAGGCAGGTTATTTTTCGCAATTTTACCAAATTCCTGCGAGAGTGTATTGCCGTCCAGGCCAAGGTAATTGCCATAGATTCTAATAAAATTCTTTGCGTAGATAGGGGCAGGCATCTCGTCAAAATTGTTTGCCTCCAAGGCTTCGAGATAAGCAACTTTAAGTTTAGTGCCGTTAGAAGCTTTACTTAAAGAAATTCCTTCAGCTTTCCTTGCTTTAGCAAGCTGTTCTCCGATAGATAGTTCTTGAATAATTTCTTCTGTGTTTTCTAATTCTGTGTTCATAATAATTTGATGATTGAAATGATTGAAATGATTGAAATCATAAAATCATTAAATATTATCCGGGTGGAGGCAAGTCATCCGGAGAGAGCAAAACATCTCTTGGTTTAGCCCCTCGTTTAGGTCCTACAATACCCTTTGCTTCCATAATATCGATAAGGCTTGCCGCGCGGGCATAGCCTACTCGAAGCGATCTTTGTAAGTAAGAGGCGCTTGCCTGACCTGAATTTACAACAATGCTGATAGCCTCATCAAGTTTGTCGTCATGAAAGACTTCCCCGGCGGTCTGTTTTTCTTTGAAGACTTCAAGAGAGACATAGTTAGTACCCCGCTGTTCGCGAACAAAATCGGCAACCCTTCTAACCTCTTCTTCAGACACGAAAGCACCCTGGATGCGCATTGTTCTACTTGAAGAAGGAGATTTGTAAAGCATATCCCCCATTCCAAGAAGTTTATCGCTTCCGGGTTCGTCAATAATAACTCTCGAATCTATTCCTGAAGTGGTCCTGAAAGCAATTCGCGCGGGGATATTTGCCTTGATCAGTCCAGTAATAACGTTAGTCGAAGGGCGCTGAGTCGCAATAACCATATGGATTCCTGCAGCCCTTGCGAGCTGGGCGAGGCGAATAATTCTTTTTTCAACTTCATCTTTTGCCATCATCATCAAGTCAGCAAGCTCATCAATAACCAAAACAATGTAAGGCAGAAAGTCGGGAACATCATAAGTTTCCGCATCAGTTTTAATTTCCAGAGGACGGGTGTCTTCTTTTCGTTTGAGATTAAACATTTCAATATTTCTCACGCCTAGTTTTGCGAAATATTTATAGCGGCGGGTCATTTCTTCGATAAGGTATTCAAGGGCATCAGGAACTTTTCCCGGCGAGTTCAAAACAGGGACAAGAAGGTGCGCTAGTTTATGATAAGGCACAAGCTCAACGTGTTTTGGGTCTACAAGCACCAGTTTAAGTTCATGGGGCTCAAACTTCAAAAGCAGGCTCATAAGAATTGTGTTAATACAAACAGATTTCCCGGAGCCCGTAGCGCCCGCGACGAGAAGGTGCGGCATTTTTGTAAGATCATCTATAAAAGCAGTCCCGTTCAATGTTTGCCCAAGCGCGAGAGGCAAAATCATTTTTCTTAATGAATTATTGTATTCATCGGTATGAACAAGCTGTGAAAACGTAACGATTCTGCGAGTCTTATTGGGCAGTTCTATTCCCACAGCATCTTTGCCGGGAATAGGCGCGACAATTCTTATGCTCCTGGCTTTCATAGCCATAGCAATATCATTTTCAAGGCCGGTTATTTTGCTGACTTTAACTCCCGGCGCGGGGTGGACTTCATGGCAAGTGATAACAGGCCCGCAAATAACATTTCCGACTTCCGCCTCAACACCAAATTCGTAAAAAGTTTCTTTTAATTTTTCAGTAGCAATTTTGGCTTCGTTTTCCAATTCACCTATTTCATCATTTTGTACTTCGTCCAATAAGGCAACAGAAGGAAGCTCGTATGGCGGAAGATCTTCATCCTGCACATTATCAGGAACGATTACTTCGGGTTCGGCAACAGTTTTCGGCTCATGTTTCAGGCCGGGTTTTTCTTCTGCAAAAACAGGCGGCTCTTTCTTTATTACAGGTTTTGGGGGTTGTTTTACTTCAGGCTTGGCAGGCCTATGTTTTTTTTCGCCGGTAACAACAATAACAGTTTTTCTTTTAGCGATTTTATTTTGCCGCCAAGTCTGCCACTTGTTTTTTAATGACACGGCAATAAGCTTGAAATAAGATAGAATTTTGTTTCCCAGCCACGCCAAAAGAAAAACAAACTTTTTAGAAATCCAAGCGATCGAATTTCCAAACCAGGCAATAAGCTTCCAGCCGTTTCTCAAGCTTGTGTCAAAAAGAAAAAGAATTTCTATAATTGTGAGTCCGGAAAGTATAATTACAGCGCCAACATTTCCGCAAAGGTTTCTGAAAAAGCTTTCATTAATTAAAAAGCCGACAATTCCGCCCGCGCTTTTAATGTTCGGATAGTCCAGGCTTCCCGGATGAATAATATCGCAAAGGCATGAGGCGGTAACAAGCAGCAAAACGAGGATCAACGCTCTCCAAAGAAGGATTTTGAAATCCGAGAACACGAAGCGCATAAAAGTAATTACGGAAAGAATCAGGAGCAAGAGCGGCAAAACATAAACCGAAACTCCCAGGCTGTGAAAAAGCCAGTGAGAAACAAAAGCTCCCACGACAGAGATTTTATTTTGGGGATATCTTGCCGGAAAGTTATCCCAGTCGTCGTTGTGATAAGAAAAAAGAGCAACAGCAAGCAAAACAGCTAAAATCATAATTGAAATAGCTGCAATTTCCCTCCATCTGGACGGTTTGTTAATAGAAATAATTTTTGCGCGGCTTTTTTTCAATATATTAATATTTCAAAATCTAAGATTTTGGTTACATAGTCGTCCCTTAAAAAGTCAATTTTGAGGCAATTGCAGGGCGATAAGGCGAAGGCGTATTGTAATCCGCCGAGCAATTAACATCCCCCTTAATCCCCCTTCAAAGGGGGACTCGCCGCAATCGGCCAAAATTGGCATTGCTGCTTTGTTAAAGGATTTCCGAAATCAAAGATTTCGGTTACATTTTTAACTGTCCGCGAACCGGCATCCGCCAGTCATGCGTCCTGTTTTACATTTTATTGCAAGGTTTTCGCGAAGAGCTCCTAAAACCTTGCAATATTTTTCACACTTTTCATAAGCCAATGACCCATGAATACTACAAAAAAGCAGTTTTTAATGGTCGTCTACATAAGAATTTTCTGTGCCCTTGCATGGGCGGAGTCAGAACCCTTCAAATGGAGATTAAAGGTTTCGGTTAGATTCGACCAGTTTTATTAAATCATTTTCAGCTATATTAAGGATTTTAATTTCGCGTTCAGCGTTTTCCGGAGAATCCGAAGCGTGAGCTGTATTGATCATAACATCTGTGCCGAACTCTTTTCTGACGGTTGCCGGAGCTGCCTGGCTGGGGTCAGTGCTTCCGAGCTGGTTTCTTATTTTTTCTATAGCGTCTTCACCCTGGTAAACTAAGGCAAGGCACGTTTCATTAGTTGAAGTTTCCCATTTTTCCTGGGGAATATTTCTTGGATTACATCCTGTCATAAATTGAACAAGCTTACCAAATTCATGGTCCGCGTTCGGCTCCTTCAAACTCTCCGCAAGCTGTTCAAGGGCGCTCTTCGGGATTGGAAAATCGAAAGTTTTTGCCAAAGCGGCAGCGGCTTGCTCTTTAACTTTTCGCGTGAACTTTTTGACGAAAACATCTCTAACCGGCCCGTAGAATTCCATTGCCTGAGCTACAGTAATATGAATAACTTTAATTGAAATAATATATAGTCCTGTTTTTGAGAATAAGTCTATGACCGTACCTGCTCGGGTACGAGAGCCTGTCAAAGTATCCGGTTTAATCATAACAAGAGTATTTTGAATGTTCTCATTTTTTTCGTAAGGGATTACATCATAAAGAATTCCGCTATCCTTCACAGAATATTTGAGCCACAGATCGATATGCTTTTTAGCGGCTTCTGAAGAAGTAGGGGTCAAGACGGCAGGTTCAAAATAAATCACTTTTCCTGAATCATCTTTAATATAGTCGCCGTAGGTATCTCTTATAGTTTCACCAGTGCTGCTTCTAATGATAGAACCAACCACTTCCTCCTGCAGGCGTTTAACAACATTTTCTCCTTCAACAAGCAGGAACATAACACGTTTTCTTGTTCCTATTTCATCGGGCATATAATTTTTAATGACGTATTCTCTGATTAAAGAATCTACTTCCCTTTTTTCTTTGTCATCTGTTTCTTTTTCTTTTAAAGCGGCAACGTATTCATCAACCAATTTCTTACTTGGCGCAAACATGCGTGCGCCGAGAAGCTGAAGATGGGCGTCTCTAGAAAGAAGCCTGCTAATGACGCCGCCGGTTCTTGACTTCGACATCGTGTAGGGATTAATTAAAACATAAGCTAATTCTTTCATGTGATTTTCTATGAGGTTAGAGTTAGAAGTTAGAGGTTATAGGCAAGGCGTCAGGTTTAAGGTTTCAGGCGGATTTCACTTTCGCACCTTCACACTTTCGCGCTCATTCACCAAGTGAAAGGCGTACCCATGCTTGGTTCTTGCTCCCATTGTTCAGGCTGGTTCCATGGAATGGAGCTGCCTGCATCGGGTTGCCCGGATTGCAAATTGCCGCAACCACTTATGAAAATAAGACAAGTTGCGGCAATGATAAAAAGGGAAGAAAAATTATTTGCTTCTGACTTTGTCACCAACTTTGATTTTATTGGTTTCATCAACCAGTTTTATTGTTGTCGTATACGAAAGCCTTTCGTCATCATCAACCAATAACTTTTCTACTCGGACATCGCCAATATAACTATTGTCTCTAATAACTTTAAGAACTTTTCCCACAGGAAGGTTATCTGCCACGCCAAGATCAATAACCACATAGTCAGGGTCTTCAAGGAGAACCAGAACATTTCCTTCAAAAACTTTTTCGGGCTCAATAGGTATTTTATTTTCTAAAAGACGGTTTTTATAGCCTTCTGCAAGTTTGGAAGCCGCCTCCTCTTTTTTTGTCCATTCTGCTACATCCGCGTTAAGCGCCTTAATTTTTTCGTCTTTTGTTTCGTTAATCATCTTAAGGTTGGCAATTTGCTTTTCTTTGCCTTCCAACTCGCTTTGAGCCGCGGAATTGATTTTGTCAAGAGATTCTATTTTAGCCTGCAATTCATTACCGGCTTCTTTCAGCTCCTGGATTTCCTGGTCTTTTTTATCAAGTTCTGCTTTAGCTGCAGAAATTTGATTTTCTTTTATATCCTTTAATTCTCTTTGCAACCCGACAATTTCTTTAACTTTAGCAGCGCATTCGGCTTTGGCAGCTTCAGTCTCGCTCTTTGCTTTCTTTGTAGCTGCTTTGGCAATATCGATCTGCCTATTCAAATCATTTTCCATGTTTGATTTGCTGATAAAAGAATATACTGCAAGTCCACCTGCTACAACTGCAATTACGATGAGTACAATGACAAGAATATTTTTCATAATTTACCGCTCCGTATATAAATGGTTATATGTTGTACTTATTTATACAAAACTCACAAAAATTGTATGTGAGTAATTCTATCAAAAAGTTCAAATTCCGTCAAGTTATTTGCAAATTTCTAGTTTTCTATTTCTAATTTCGATAAAATTATTTCGCGAACCAACTCAGGATTTGCTTTTCCCTGGGTTTGTTTCATTACATACCCAATAATTCTTCCCGCGGCTTTTTCTTTGCCGGCTTTTAGATCTTCCGCGGCAGCAGGGTTCTGCTCAATAGCTTCGGAAACCCAGACTTCCAGTTCTGCTGTGTCTGTCACCTGTACAAGTCCTTGTTTTTCAATAATATCTTTTGGTGGGGCTCCGGTTTCAAACATTTCCGGAAAAACCTGCTTGGCGATATTTCCGCTTATCGTTTTATTGTCAACAAGAAGGATAAGCTCCGCGAGATGCTCAGGTAAAATTTTACATTTTTCTATAGGGATTCCGGCTTTGTTCAGCTCGGAAAGCAGGTTATTTGCAAGCCAGTTAGCCGCGGCTTTAGGGTCGGCGCCCGATTCTAAAACTTTATCGAAATAATTCGCGAGTTGAAGCTCTGAAGAAATTACCCGCGCGTCGTAATTAGAAAGTCCGATATTGACAAACCGTATAATTTTCCCGGCTGGTTTTTCCGGGAGCTCCGATTTCCATTTTTCGATTTGTTCATCCGCAAAAGTCAAAGGAACTAGATCAGGATCAGGAAAATACCTGTAATCATGGGCATATTCTTTTGTCCGCATAGAAAAAGTTTTGTCTTTTTCAGGATTGTATAGCCTTGTTTCCTGAACAATTTCCTCACCTTTTTCAATCGCTAATTTTTGACGTTTGACTTCGTAAGTCAAAGCTTTTTGAACTCCTTTAAAAGAGTTCATATTTTTAATTTCCACTTTTACGCCGAATTCTTTTTGGCCGGCAGGACGGATAGAAATGTTCGCGTCGCACCTCAGGCTCCCCTCTTCCATGTTGCAATCGCTTATTTCGAGATAGGAAATCAGTTGTTTTAAAGTTGTAAGATAAGCATAAGCGTCTTCGGGCGACCGCAAATCCGGCTCGCTTACGATTTCCATAAGCGGAGTGCCTGTCCTGTTCAAGTCAATTAAGCTGCCTTCACCAAACTCATTATGAATAAGTTTGCCGGCATCTTCTTCCATGTGAACGCGCGTAATACCGAATTGTTTTTTTTCTCCGTTGACTTCCGCTGTAATGCTTCCATTCTCACAAATAGGAATATCATATTGGGAGATTTGGTAAGCTTTAGGCATGTCAGGATAAAAATAGTTTTTCCTGTCAAACTTTGAAAACCGGGCAATTTCACAATCAAGAATCAATCCTATTTTTACAGCGCATTCAACAGCTTTTTTATTGACAACCGGAAGGGAACCGGGCAAACCAAGACAGACCGGGCAAACATTTGTGTTTTGCGAGTCCCCGAAATTGTTTCTGCAGCCGCAAAACATTTTCGTTTCGGTGTTCAATTGAACATGGACTTCAAGCCCTATGACTGTTTCGTAATTCATTATAAGTTGGTATTTATGCTTCGCCTAAGGCTTCCAAATCTGCCAAATCTTTTTTTCGTCCAAGTTTTTTTTTATTAATAATATATTGCTCACGACCAAGGTAAAAGACATGTATTCCATCATAATCACCTTGTATTTTCCCAGAGTCTGCTTCTTCCCAAGTAACACCTGTAATAGAAGTGACAAAATCAATTCTTACGGGGGGAACACCAAGTTGAACAACTTGTGCCTTTTTGATAAAATCATCTGAATGCAAGTTTAAAGAACCGAAACCGAATTCGTCGAGAGCAGCAAGAATTTTATTAGCGTTTTCAATTTCAGGCTGAACATAAATATCAATATCTCCTGTAAATCTTGGTATACCGTAAAACGCTAAAGCATAAGCGCCAATTATAATGAAACTTACATCATGTTTGTTTAACAACCCGAGCAACTCTTTGAAGTCTTTCTGTTTTTCCATAATATTGCTTCCTTAAAAAGTCAACAGCCGCGACTCGCTCAGAAGGAGGGCGGCTCAGCCAATATTCAATATCCTGCCTCGCGATAAACTTATTATCTAAAGAAAATTTTTTTACTATTTTTTTTACCATAATATTTTATTCAGACGTGTCAGAAGATTGTTCCGATTCTTCCTGCTTATTTTCCTGTTCCTGTTTTGCTTCTTCATTCTCAGTTTTGTCTTCTGAAGAGCCTTCTTCAGTCCTTATTTTTTCCCCGTTTATCAAGGCGGTTACTTCTTCACCGTCGATGACTTCAAACTCTATCAAAGCTTGTGTGATAGCTTCAAGTTTGTCACGGTTTTCAAGAATTAAATTTTTAGCTTTCGCGTAAGCTGCGTCAATAAGTTTTCTGACTTCCTCATCGATTTTTTGCGCGGTTTGTTCGCTATACTCGACGTGTTTATCAATTTCGCGGCCGAGAAAAATATGTTCTTCTTTTTCGCCATAAGCAAGCGGTCCCATCGTTTCAGTCATTCCCCATTCGCAGACCATTTTTCTCGCGAGATCCGTAGCCTGTTTAATGTCGCTTCTGGCGCCGGAAGTAATATCATCAAGGGCAACTTCTTCAGCTACGCGCCCGCCCATCAGGGTTACCAGAATTCCTTCAACTTCTTTCTTTGTCTGGTGGTATTTATCTTTTTCAGGGAGCTGCATAGTGGCCCCGAGATAAGCTATTCCGCGGGGAACTATTGTAACTTTGTGAAGCGGCTCGCATTCCGGTATAAGGGCAGTAACCAAGGCATGTCCTGCTTCGTGGCAGGCGGTATATTTCCTGTCATTTTCATCCATTTTTCTGCTTCTTCTTTCCCTTCCGAACCTGATTTTGTCACGTGCCTCTTCAAAAAAGTCCTGAGTAACAGTTTCTTTGTTTTGCCTGGCGGCCATAAGAGCGGATTCATTGACAAGATTAGCAAGGTCGGCTCCGGAAAAACCGGGTGTTCCGCGCGCGACTTTTTCTAAAGAAACAGATTTGTCCACCTTGATTTTCTTGGCATGAATTTCAAGAATTTCTTTTCTGCCTTTCTGGTCAGGCATATCTATAACAATTTGACGGTCAAATCTTCCCGGGCGGAGAAGCGCCGGGTCAAGAACATCCGGGCGGTTTGTCGCCGCGACAAGGATAACCCCGTCATTGGCATTGAAGCCATCCATTTCTACAAGAAGAGCGTTAAGCGTTTGTTCACGTTCGTCGTGTCCGCCACCAATGCCGGCGCCTCTATGGCGCCCCACGGCGTCAATTTCATCGATAAAAATTATACAAGGGGCGTGTTTTTTTCCTTGCTGAAAGAGGTCGCGGACCCTGGAAGCGCCAACGCCGACAAACATTTCTACAAAATCGGAGCCGCTAATAGTAAAAAACGGCACGTCAGCTTCTCCCGCCACTGCTTTTGCAAGGAGAGTTTTGCCTGTGCCGGGGGCGCCAACCAGAATAACGCCGCGCGGAATTCTTCCTCCGAGTTTTTCAAACTTTTTCGGGTCACGAAGGTAATCAATAATTTCGGTAACTTCTTCTTTAGCTTCGTCACAGCCCGCAACATCTTTGAAAGTAATCTTGTCTTTGCCTTCTTTCGAGTCGCGCCGCGCGCGGCTTTGCCCGAAACTTGCCGCCATACCCATTCCTCGTTTCATCTGCCTGTTAATTAAAAATCCTATGATCAGAACAACAAGCAGGATAGGCAAAACAGATGAAATTAACATCTCAAGATACCTGTTGGATTCTTTAACGTTAAAAGGAATGTTAAGTTCTTTCAGCCGTTTTTGAATCTCGTTCCTGGTATCATCGCTAAGGGAAACAGTTGATTTGAACTGCATTTCTTCAGGGGCTTTAATTTCTTTCAGATTTAGGGACTCGATTTTTTCCAATGATGTGTCTGCCGGGTCAATCATAATCTTCCCGTCAACATTAATAGAGCCCGCGTGAAAAACAAACGACACAATATTAGTGCGTTCAATCTGTTCTTCCAACTGAAAAGATTTAAGCTTAACTGTAGGTTTTTGCTTCTTCAAATAAACTTGAATCAAAAGAAGCATTAATACAGCGACAAGGCTCCAGAAAATCAGTGGTTTGAAAGGAGATTTTCCCAAACCATCTTTTCCTTTTTCCTGGAACTTTTCGTTTAGTATCTCTCGAAGCTTTTGTTCTTTCTTTTTTTTGTCGTTATCAGACTTCAACTTTTTTATTTCTTGATTTTCTTCCATAATGTAAATAAGATTTGGAGTGGTGGAATGGTGGAGTGATGGATTTCCAATACTTCATTACTCCAATACTCCAATACTCCATTTTTTCTATTTTGTTAATATTTCCAGGATTTTCAGATATTTTTCACGTGTTTTCTGCACAACATCATCCGGAAGCTCCGGCGCAGGCGGTTCTCTGTCCCAGCCTATCTCGGTTAGATAGTCTCTGACGAACTGCTTGTCGTAAGATTGCTGTGACCTGCCTTCTTCGTATTGGTCAGCTGGCCAAAATCTTGATGAGTCAGGAGTCAAAACTTCATCTATCAAGGTAATTTCACCGTCAATAATTCCGAATTCAAACTTAGTGTCGGCAAGAATTACTCCTCTATCCTTTGCGTAACTTCTGGCCTTGGAATAGATTTTAATGCTTGCATCTCTGATATTCTCCGCGATATCCTCTCCTATGATCTCAGCCGCACGTTCAAAAGGAATATTTTCGTCATGTCCGGATTCTGCTTTTGTCGCGGGAGTAAAGATGGGCGTTTCAATTTCGCCAGATTCTTTCAGTCCGTCTGGCAAAGGGATTCCGCAAACGGTTTTGCTTTTCTTGTATTCCGCCCATCCGGAGCCCGCGAGGTACCCGCGCACAACACACTCCACGGGCAAAACCTGAGCTTTTTTAACTATCATGGATTTTCCTTCTAACTCAGGATATTTTTTTAAAGGCTCTGGGAACTCAGAAAAGTCAGCGGTAATGAAATGGTTTGGAACTATATCCTTGAACAAATCAAACCAGAAAATAGAAAGTTGCGTCAAAACTTTTCCTTTGTCGGGAATAGGCGTGGGCAATATAGAATCATATGCCGATACTCTGTCTGTAGCAACGAACAGCAAAGTATCGCCGAGGTCAAAAACTTCTCTTACTTTTCCTGATTTCAAAAGCGGGTACTCTTTAATTTCAATATTTTTTGTAGCCATAGTATTTTAACGGTAAGGGTTAATAGTTAATTTAATTAAATCGCAAAGGCGCAGAGACGCAAAGAAATTACAATCCATTCACAACTCGATGGATTCCATTTTTTACTAATTTTTCTCCAAAATTTATTACAATACCTAATTTCAAACCAGTTAAGCGCAAATAAGTTAAAGTTTGCACCTCGAATATATCGTTATACTGAGTTGTTGCTTTACATTCGATAACAACTTTATTATCAACAATTAAATCAATTCTTAGAGTTTTATCAAATTTATTATTTTTGTAAACAATCGGAAGTGAAACTTGTCTTTCGACTTTTAAACCTCTGCTCTCAAGTTCCCACACAAGCGCTTCTTCGTAAACACATTCAAGCAGACCTGGCCCTCCAAGTGTTTTATGAACTTCTATTGCTGCATTAATAATAATTCTTGATAATTCATTTTCAGTTTTCACAAATTCTTTGCGCCCTTGCGCCTTTGCGTTATATTTTTCTCTTAGCGTTACATTTTCTCCGGCGCGCTGACGCCAAGAATTTCCAAGCCGTTTTTAATTACTCTTCGCGTTACCATCACAAGCGCCAGCCGGGCTTTTGTAGTTTTATCACACTCAACCACAACTTTATGTTGATTGTAATACCTGTGAAAAAGTTCAGCTAATTTCTCAAGATAGCCTGTTACGCGGTGCGGCTCGAAATTTTTTGTCGCCTGCAATAACATTTCTTCAAATCTTGCAAGATGATTTATTATATCCTTTTCTTCTTCTTTGTCAAGTAGTGAAGAATTTATGTCCCCTGGATTTTTCAGAAAATTAATATCAATATCCGGTTTTTGCTCGGTTGCATGTTTGAATATCGAACAAATTCTCGCGTGGGCGTATTGAACATAAAAAACAGGGTTATCCAAAGATTGTTTTGCCGCAAGCTCAAGGTCAAACTCAAAGTGGCTGCCAAGCCGCCGCATAACAAAAAAGTACCTTGTAGCGTCCACGCCAACTTCGTCCAAAAGCTCGTCCAAAGTCACGTAATTTGCCTTCCGGGTAGACATCTTAACAACTTCGCCGTCGCGGACAACGGTCACAAACTGATGAGTAAGCACCTTGACTTTTTCCGTGTCGTAGCCAAGCGCTTTGAGGCAGGCCAGGACATCGGGATAAGTTGCAAGATGGTCGGCTCCGAAAATATCAATCATTAAATCATAACCGCGGGAGAATTTATCCCGATGATAGGCTATATCAGGCAAACGGTAAGTAGGTTCGCCGGAAGATTTAACGAGAACTCTGTCTTTTTCCGCGCCGAATTTTTCAGCTTTGAACCATATGGCTCCGTCTTTTTCATAAGAAAGATTTTTTTCTTTAATATCATCGAGAGTTTCTTCAATTTCCCCTTTTTCATAAAGCGTGCGCTCGTTAAAATAAATATCATGTTTAACGCCCATCCGCAGGAGGGTATCTTTTATCATTGTAAAAGTAGCTTCGACGGCATATTCTTTGAAGATGTTAATTTTGTTTTCTGTTTTCAGGGAATCTCCATGGTCCTTCAAAATCTTTTTAGCTTCGTCAATAATATATTCGCCCTGGTAACCGTCATCGGCAAGCTCGACATTTTCTCCAAGCAGTTGCAAATACCTTGTTTTTACGGAATTAGCGAGAACAGTCATCTGGTTTCCGGCATCATTAAAATAGTATTCGCGGGTAACATCATAACCGACCGCGGAAAGAATATTCGCGATAATATCGCCCACGGCAGCGTTTCTGCCGTGGCCGACAGTAAGTGGACCTGTCGGGTTTGCGCTTACGTATTCGATATTAACTTTTTTACCTTTTCCTGCATTCGAAAACCCGATATTTTCCCCTTTTTCAAGGAGAGATTCGAAAACTGAAGCTCCCGCGTCGGCAGACAATTTGAAGTTTAAAAAACCAGGGCCTGCAACTTCACAAGCTGCAATTCCATCGAGTTTTCTATTGAGTTCGGCAGAAAGTTCGGCAGCAAGTTCCCGCGGATTTTTTCCTAATTTCTTGCCGTAAATCATTGCGGCATTGCTCGCGAAATCTCCATGCGATTTATCTTTCGGCACCGAAAGTGTCAAAGAAATTTTTTCACAGGAATCTTTCAATAAAGAATCTACCGATTCGTTCAAAGCTGTCAGAATTTTTTCTTTCATTTATTTTAAAAGACTTTAAGGACTTTAAGGACTTTAAGGACGGGGAATTCAACAATAACATCCCCCTCCCCCCCCTTTGGGGCTAAATCCAACATTCCATCACTCCATTCTTCAAATTCCTCTGCTGCCGGGTTTTATTGCTTTTGTTCCCGCTGAACATAAAGGGCAGGTTTCCGGGTCAAAGGTTTCTACTTCTACTTTTTCGAGAGCTCTAAACGGAGCGGGGAAATTTGCCTTACCGGCGCTGCGATCAATTATAGAAGCATAACCCACAACATTGGCCCCGCGTTCGGCAAGCATCTCTCCAACTTCTTTTGCGGAGCCGCCTGTGGTAATCACATCTTCAACTATTAAGATTTTTTCACCTTTTGTGATTTCAAAACCGCGTCGAAGAGTCATTTTACCGTTTTCCCGTTCGGAAAAAATCGTCTTTTTGTTCAACGCGCGGCCGACTTCCTGGGCAATTATCACGCCGCCCATGGCAGGCCCGACAACGACATCAATTTCAGTGTCGCTGAATTTTTCAGCAATAAGTTCGCCGAGTTTTCCGGATATTTCGGGATACTGAAGCACTTTCGCGCATTGAAGATATCTGTTGCTGTGCAACCCTGAACTTAAAAGAAAATGGCCTTCGAGCAAAGCTTCGCAATTTAAAAAAGTTTCGATAATATTCATAAAATCGGTTATCGGTTATCGGTTATCAGTTATCAATTATCAATTATCAACATTTTCTCTATAATTTTATCCACCGCGTTTTCGGCGGTTACTTTTTCAATTTCTTTTCCTTTTTTGAAAATTATTCCTTCATTTTTTCCGCCGGCAAATCCTATGTCGGCATGCTTTGCTTCGCCGGGCCCGTTTACAATGCAACCCATGACAGCAATAGTACAGTTAAATTTTTTCAAACTTTCATTTTCTTCGATTCTCGCTTCGAGTTCGTTTGCAATATTAATAACATCAACCTGAGTTCTTCCGCAGGTCGGGCAGCTAATAATTTCGGGGCCGTAAGGGCGAAGTTTTAATGCCTGCAGAATTTTCCTTCCAGCTTTAACTTCTTCAACCGGCGAAGCGGTAAGTGAAACCCTGATAGTATCGCCTATTCCCTGCGCCAGAAGCGCGCCAATCCCGACAGCGGATTTAATAATTCCGTTTATTAGAGTTCCAGCTTCAGTAATTCCAATATGCAGAGGATAATCACATTTTTCATTTAAGATTTTATAAGCAGCAATCGTTTCCGGGACATTAGAAGCTTTAACGCTTACGGCAATATTTTTAAAATTACAATTTTCGAGAATTTTAATTTCGCGCAGGGCGCTTTCCGCCATAGCCTCCGCGAGAGAAATTTTATTATTTTCAAAATCTTCCAGGATATTTTTATCAAGGCTTCCGGAATTCACGCCGATTCTAATCGGAATATTTTTTTCATTAGCGGCACAGGAGACTTTTTCAACATTAGATTTATCTCCAATATTTCCCGGATTAATTCTAAGTTTTGCAACGCCGGCATCAACAGCCGCGAGAGCGAGTCTATAATCAAAATGAATATCGGCGACAATCGGGATTGGGGATAAATCAACAATATCGCCAAGCGCATCTGCGGCAGTTTTATCAGGAACAGCCACGCGAACAAAATCACACCCAGCATCCGCAAGCTCAATAATCTGAGCAACAGTAGCTTTAACATCCCTGGTGTCGGTATTTGTCATCGACTGAACGGCGATGGGGTTTCCAGCGCCGATAGAGATATTTCCAATTTTAATGGACAATTTGGACATAATGGATATTGTGGACATCGCCCAATTTCAAATTTCTAATTTCTAATTTCACTTTTTTCAAACCAGCCATGGTTAAGAAAATCAACAATATGTTTAATTACAGAATTGCTAGCAATAGCGCTGTTGCATTTTTTAGGTACAGAAATAACATCCCTTGCAACATTAAGGAGTTCTGAATTAGTATAAATAGAATTATTAATAAATTTTTTGTTAGATTTATCTTTAATATCCGTCAATTTAGTTCCGGAAACAATAACTCCAAAAGGAATGGGAGGATTCCCGCAATTTTTTGGAAAACCTGCAGGTCCCTGCACAAGCTGAGCAAGCGGAATTCCGAATTTTTTCATACCCAGCCATCCGATTTTTTTCCCTCTGTATTTATCGGAAGGATGGAACGGATCAGCAATAATAATGCACCTTCTTGCCGGTAAAACTTCATAATGAGACAAGTAATATCTTTCAACAAGGCTACCCGTACCGCATCCGATAAAGCTAACAGAATTAGCGGGGTCGTCCTTAAGAACTTCCATATCAACAAACGCGGCAAGCATAAGAGCAGCACGGTCAATAGTCCATTCTTTGACCGGGTAATGAAAAAGATGAACATGGAACCCTTCCGCGACGACGAGTTTTTTCGCCAGGGATCCCGCTTTTTTTTCGGTTAGAATTCCCGGAATAATAACAACATGATGAGTTTGCTTATCCATATTAAAAAGAAAAAAATCAGCAAAAGTAAAAGTAAATTATACCAAAGAATCCCGGTTAAAACAATAACATTTAATAAAAGACACCCGATTTTTTGTAAGTTGCGTGATATCAAGCAAATAGCGAATCAAGTGTTATTCAACAATAACCGAAATTATTATGCAAAGCGGAAGGAAAGTTGCAGAATTGCAATGTGTTTAAAAGAACGAAGTAATACATTTATACAAAAAGACATTTAACCAGTTGATAATTCAAGATTTACATATATAACATTTGATTTTGGAACTATAGGCATAAATTTTGCTTTATAAAGCTGTGGTTAATTATATTAAGCATTGAAGATTAATTTTAAAAGGAAATAAATTCATGAAAAAGTTTAACAAAAAAATGAAAAGAGGATTCACCTTACTGGAAATATCCATAACGGTATCAGTTGTATTAATGTTTTCCGGAACAGTTTTTCTGAATTTAAAGACAATAGTAACAAAGAACCAGGCGAAAGAATGTTCCAGGAGTCTATTGATGATTCACCAGGCGGTAAATAATTATTGTCTCGACAACAATATATCGTATGGGACCCAAGTGCAAATGTCTGATTTAACAGCGGAAGGATATCTTAATTCACAAGAGAGTTACACATGTCCTGTTCATAACACGCCCTACCAGACAAGCCTTACATATGGAGTAATGCCGGTTTGCTCTGACGCTATCAGCGGGCATGAATGTTCAACTGATTAATTAAATGAAAAATGCAAACATAAAAACGGCAATAAAAAAATTCCCTGCCGGGTTTACATTCACAGAGGCAATAGTGTCGATGCTCGTGCTTGCGCTTCTTGTCGGAAGTTTGTTTACTTGTCTGACGTTTGTAGCGAATGCAGCGAGGCGTGCAACAACCGAAACAGAAGGCAATATGCATGTAGTAAAAGCGCTCGAATTGCTTTCGGAATATTCATATTCAATGGTTGAAACGAATTATTTTCCTATAGAATATGTTGAAGACGGGAACGGAAATTTAGTTTACGCGATAACAACAACAATAACTGAAGTGAGTTCGCCTACACTTCATAAAAAGGTGACAATAGATTATACATGGCGTGAAGGCGGAGTAGAACGACACACACGGTATTATTATGTAAAGCCCGAATAGCCCAACCGAAGCGAAACCTGAACGTCAGGAACGATTATGAAGAAAAGCGGATATACATTAACAGAAGTTATGATCGCGATGTTTATATCAACGCTTGTAATATTCGGCGTTGTAACGGCATATCTCAATGGAATAACTTTAATGAGAAGAAGCGGCAGGCAGCTTCAGGCGCAGCAGCAGGCAATAGTAACAATGAACAAGGTTTGCGACTACGTTCGCGCGTCAAATGATTTGGACGTATTTGTATTTGTTTCGCCGTCCACGTGGACAAATTCCGACCAGGGAAATTTTCTTGTAACTTACAGTATAGAAGGTGATACAACAGCATTTTATTATGTGAATAACAACATGTATTGTGTTCCGGCATTTTCACAGTTGGGGTTCAGCACAAACACGAAATATCTACTTGCCTCGAATATAAAGGATGAAACGTATTTTCACGAAGATGTCGGCAATATTTATTTCAATCTTGAGATAACGGACGTTGACGATACGAACATGGTGTTATTCAGTTCAATAACGCGATTTATGGCGAGAAATTGAAAGTTGTGCTTTGCGCTTTGTGCTTTGACTTTTTGAAAAAGGAGTAAAAATGAAATTAACAAATGAAAAAGGAGCGGCACTTCTTGCTACAATAATAATAATCCTGACGATAATTCTTGCCGGGGGGGTTGCCATGATGAGTTGGAGCCGGAAAGGATACAAATACGCCGTAAAAAAGACTGACGATTCCCGAATGTTTTACATAGCTGACTCGGGAATAAGATATGCAATGAGGCGGATAATAACCCATGCAGGAGGATCCTCACTCGATTTAAGTGAAATTTCAAATGATTTTATGGCAATTACCGCGGCTTTCATTCCCAACGATGAGTTCGAGATAACAAAATACACAATAAATGAAGTCACTACAAACGGATTATATTCGGGAGACATTAACAAGATTTTTATCCTGGAAAAAGCTTATGACATTCGTTGTCAGGTAGCATTAGCCACCCCGCCACAGCTCCCTTCCAGCCCTTCGATGCCTTTCTGCAATAACCAGATGAATTCAGAAGGCGGGGAAGAACCTGAAAACTATGCTGAAGTGTCTGGTGTTTTGGGAGATTTTTCCGTTTCTATTTTTCAGTTCGGACTATATTATCAGGAAATGGAATTGGAATTGCATCCCGGTTCAACAGTAACAAAAATTGGAGGAAAGGTTCACAGCAATAAATCAATGTATCTCGCACCATACGGCAGTATCAAATTTCTTGATTCTGTAACTTGCGCTGACGGAATATACCACGGTGGGTTTGCCGGAGATATACGTCGGCGAAGGGGAACAGGAAGCATATATTTCAAAGACGAAAATGGAACTTTTAAAAACATGAAAACAAATTCCAGCAGATATAGTTTTTTAGATAGCAATGATCCTGAATGGAAAATAAAATCACTTGAAAGGTGGGACGGAAGCATTCGAACTAAAGACCATGATATTGGAACTATTCAACTTCCGTTTGAAAACTCATTATCCAATACCCGTGTACTTGTAGAATCTGATCCATGTACAAACGAACCATATTCCATAGCCAAGCATCGCTTTGAAAATAAAGCTGGTTTAGTTATTACGATGAATGGAGATGTATATGAACAAAGTGGAGAAATTACTAACGCAGAATATACTTCGCGAGTTTTTCTTGATAATATTACCAACTTAAACTGGGCTGTTTCTACAAACGAATTTTTCAACAGACGCAACATGGATTACTATACCAATGATTTTGAAAGAGGTATGGTTTATCCAATAGATATTGACATAGAATTATTTAACGACTGGGTATTAGCCCAACCTTCATCTTTATCATTCAAAAATCCCTCATCTTCGCGAGCTGGCATTCTTTACATAGAACAAACTAATGCAACTGGACATGCTGTTCGTATTTCCAATGCCGAAGAATTATACCCTTTGCCTGGAGGCTTCAGTTTAGCAACTCCAAATCCATTATATGTTTGGGGAGATTATAATATTAAAATTGGCGGGAACTACAACACAAATTATCCTTCTGCTCTGCTTAGCGATGCAATGACAATATTATCAGAAAATTGGACAGACGAAGATAATAAAGTCTGGCCGGAAAATATTATCAGAAATCGCCCGAGTGGTTTTTATTCTGGCCTCGGAAAAGCATGTAACACAACAATAAATACAGCAATAATGACCGGCAGCGCTATTACAACAGAAAATATTAATGAGTATAGATTTTCCGGAGCAGCAAATAATCTTGTTCGTTATTTAGAAAACTGGAATTATCGAGAATTTAAAATATCCGGCAATCAAACATGTCTTTGGCCATCAAAATATGAGTGGCAGCATTACATATATAGAAGCCAAACAGACACCGGTTTAGATCCCTGGCACTACAGATGGCCATCATACCGAACATTTTTATACGATGAAAGTTTGAAGAATAGAAATCCTCCCGGTTTTGATAATTTTTATACATATTGTATCCTTAACTGGGAAAAAATTCATTAAAAATATATAATATAAAAATGAGTGCAAATTTCTTACATAAAATTATTTTTTTTCTTATTGTTTCTATCTCTTTTTCTGTAATTGCTGGAAAATCAGGAACGCCTATAGGAACCGGAGATAATTCTTTTAATCAGATCAAGTGCCCAGATATACTTCTTACCGATATTGCTTGCGGAGGAAAACACGTTGTTGGAATTACAACGCAAGGCACACTTGTTGCGTGGGGAAACAATAGATTCGGTCAAACAAACTGCCCGGCAGGCACAGAATATACAGAAGTTGTTGCTGGCGACAGACATTCTGTTGCTATTAATCATAGCAAACCAGTTGCCTGGGGAGACAACTCGAAAAACCAAACTGAGTGTCCAAAAATTCTTGATCTTGTCAAAATTTCTTCCTGCCTTAATTTCACTCTTGGACTCAAGCGTGACGGAACAATTGTGGGTTGGGGAGATAATATTTGCGGCCAACTGGATTTCCCTAAAGAAACAGGATTTCGAGCTGTTGCTGCCGGCGGGTTACACGCTGTTGCAATTCGTAATGATGGTTCACTTGTTGCCTGGGGTAACAAAGATGAAGATGGTATATTGCTTAAATGCCCTGCTGGAACAAACTTTATTGCTATTGCTGCCGGATTAGAACATTCTATCGCATTAAAAAATGATGGTTCCATTGTTGCATGGGGAATAAATTCTTCCGGACAGCTTGATTCTCCAAAGGGTACAAATTTCGCAGCAATCTCTGCGGGTTCTTTCCATAGTTTAGCGTTACGAAATGATGGAACTATCGTTTCGTGGGGATTAAATAAAAACAAAAGGACTACTGTTCCACAAGGAAAAAATTTCTTCAAAATTTCTGCTGGTGATAAACACAATGTCTTTTTAAAGCAATTCTAACAATTTTAACCAATAACTTAACTATTAATATTTATGAAATTCTATTATTCTTTGATTACTTTACTAATAATTTTTTCTTCTTGTTGGGTATTCGGTAATACACCAGGTCTTGTAGATGAATGGGGATATTCTTCTGATGGTCTTACTAATAAAATGTATATTGATGCTGACGCTGGTTATAGATTTAGTTTAGCTTTATCTACAAACGGAATAATCACTGGTTGGGGCAGAAATAATAACGGGCAATCGACCCCTCCAGAAGGTACTAATTATATCGCTATTTCTGCGGGTACTTACCATGGGTTAGCTCTCCGCGAAGGAGGTTCTCTTATTGCCTGGGGTGGCCAACAAAGTGATATTGAGAGTGGTCTTACCAATTGCCCGGAAGGTACTGGTTTCAAAGCTATTTCTGCTGGCGGTAATTTTAATATAGCATTGAAAGATGACAATTCTCTCGTTGCTTGGGGCGATAATTTCTTAGGTCAAGTTACAAATGTTCCGTCTGGCTATAATTTTAAAGCAGTCGCCGCGGGTTTTGCTCATGGTGTTGCATTAAAGTTTGATGGTTCTATCGTTGTTTGGGGTGGGGTTCCTGATGATTATGATTCTCTTACTAACATACCAACTGGAAACGATTATATATCAATTGACGCTGGTGGTTCCCATTGTGTTGCTATTCATGCAGATGGAACACCTGTTGCCTGGGGAAATAACGATTCTGGACAAACTAACATTCCGACAACTGACGCTTTATTCAATATCGCTGCCGGCGAATCTCATAACGTAGCAGTCCAACTTGACGGCACCCTCCTCGCTTGGGGAGATAATAATAAAGGTCAAACTAATTGTCCGCAAGGAAATACATTCACAAAAGCAGGCGCCGGTTCAGACCACAGTCTCGCGGTAAACTTTTCCGGGCTTTCCGCGCAGATTCTCGCTGACAGAACAATAGGATTATATACTCTCCCAGTTCAATTCCTCGCCGGCACAAGCGGCACAAACGCCAATAACATTTACTACCGCTGGGATTTTGAAGACGATGGAATTGTTGACATTCAAGGCTGGGGAATTAATACTCCGACAAACTTATATACAAACGGAATTTACTCTGTCAGGCTCACTGTCAGCAACGAAGAAAACGACACAGCTTACAACTTCAGAGAAAATTACATTAATGTGATGGACGCGGGAGTTGTCGCCGATTTTCAAGCCCATGCCGTTACAGGAGTTGTCCCTTTTAGAGTTCAGTTTTCTGATCTGTCGGCTAATTATCCCCAATACTGGGAGTGGGATTTCGATAATAACGGAAGCGTTGACAGTACGGCTCCCAATCCTTCTTATACTTATTCTTCCACAGGTTCCTTTTCCGTTTCCATGCTTGCCAGCAATAATTTCGGCGAAGGAAGCGGCGCTTCTTTTGATTCAATAACACAACAGAATTATATAGTTGTTGTTCCGGCAATTGTAACAGATTTTTCTGTTGATAAAACCAGGGCAGAAGTTGGAGAATCTATTAATTTCACAGACCTTTCGGAGAACGACCCGACTTTCTGGAACTGGGACTTCGACAATAACGGAACCATTGACAGCACTGACCAAAATCCTTCTTACGCTTATGCTTCCGCCGGCTACAAAACTGTCAGACTTATCAGCGGAAACGCATATTCTGAAGGCACAAATACTAAAGAAAATATAATTACAGTTACAACTACCAACCTTGCTCTCTATGTTTGGGAAAACGGAAGCAATGCCGTTCCTTTTGATTCCTGGGCTAACGCCGCGACAAATATTCAGGACGCAGTAAATATTTCCATGCCGGGCGCGCAAATATTTATCTCAAACGGTGTTTATTCCTCTGACGGATATCTTACTGATGATTTTAACGTTTTTGCCGCAGAACATGAACTTACTTTCACAGGCTGCGGATTAGTTACTGTTGACGGAAGAAATATGATGAGGGGCTGCCATATCGTTTCAGGCGAACTTTACAGGATAAAATTCATTAACGGATTTTCTGAAGGAAACGGCGGAAATGTTTTCGCGGATAATTCTTCGCTGATCTCCTGCATGCTCGTTGATGGTTCCGCGCAAAACGGCGGCGGAATTTTCCTAACGAATAATTCAAAAGTTTATAACTGCACAATTGCCGACAACACTGCTTTCGGCAAAGGCGGAGGAGCTTATTCAGAAACTCAAAATGAAGTTTGGAACACTATTTTATACGACAATAACGCCGCGGATGGTTCAAATTATTACTTCAGCGCGGATGTCAGTTTGTCTTACTCTTGCATATTGCCGGAGCCCGTTTCCGGCGGCACAAACAACGTTAACGAAGATCCCCAGTTTGAAGCCGGTTATACAATTTCCGACACTTCGCCGTGCATAAACATGGGCTACACTTTTACATGGCTTAACGGGCAGGAAGATATTTACGGAAATCCCCGGGTTTTCAGCGATAACGTGGACATAGGAGCTTACGAAACAGACGTTCCGGAACCTTTTGGATTTCTGATTTTGAGTTTTGGATTTTTGATTTGGCACCGGATTAAATTCTATTAAAATTAAATTTAATCAGTCCACAACAACAGTTTCACCAACCGTCTCCGGAAGAATAGCCGGGGACGGTTTTTCTTTTATTTCTATGGTCTTCCAGCGCCCAGCGGCAAATCTCTTCCAAAATACCAAGGCAAGAAGTATAACAAAAATCAGGAACCAACTCCAGGACCAATAAACGCTAAACTTAAATACTACAGTGCCTATAAAAACTGCCGGCACAAAAATGATCCAGGAAACTAATATTTTCGTCCACATAACAAACCAGGTATCCCCTCCCCCATTTAAAGCCGCGCTGAAAACAATTTGCACTGCGTCAAAAACGCCAAGCATTGCAATTATAATCAGCATAATTTTTCCGTAGCGGAAAATCACGTCAAACAGTTCTGTTTTTATGCCTTCGCCCTTAAAAATATAAAAAAGCTGTTTTGGGAAAAGTATAAAGACCAAGCCCATAATTGCCATGTAAATAACCGCGATTTTTACGCTTGAGTACGCTGCTTTTTCCGCTAAATCTTTCTTCTCTTCGCCTATATATTTCCCGACAAGAATAGTTGCCGCGAAAGAAATTCCGAGCATGGGCAGAAAAGAAAGTGTGTTTATCGCGAAAGTAATGTTAGTGGCGATAAGCTGCGCGTTTCCAAGCTTTCCAATAAGCAAAATAACAAGCGCGAAAGCCGTAACTTCGAGCCCGAAACTCATTCCCGATGGCCCGCCAAATTTTATTAGCTGGAAAAAAGTTGATTTTCTAAATTGCATGAATTTCCAAATCCCGTATTCATCCAGCAGCTTTTTCCTTGAAACAAGAAAGATATAAAGAATTGTTCCGCAGGCAGAACCTGAAATAGTAGCAATTGCCGCGCCGGCTATCCCCATTTCCGGGAAACCCAAATTCCCGAAAATCATGCAGTAGTTCAAAAAAATATTTATAACCGCAATTACCAGGCTTACCCACATAATAGTTCTTGTATCCCCTCTTCCGCCGAAAAAAGTTGAAAGTGAGTTTGCCAATATAGGAAATGCAACGCCGAGGGCAAGAATGCCAAAATAAGCTTGTTCTGCGGCAAGCACACCAGGCTCATGTGAAATCCAGTTAAGGATAAAAGTTCCTAATGGTCTTAAAAAAAGCGGATAAAAAATCCCCGCGGCAACGGAAAAATAAATCCCCTGCCACAAGCTTCTTGTACAAAATTCTTTATTTCCCGACCCATGGTACTGAGCGATAAAAGTATTTGTGTATCCTGAAATCCCGAGAAAAAAACTTAGAAAAGCAAACGACAAAACACCCGCGCATGTCGAAGCGGCAGCGGTTGTGTCGCTGTACCGCGTAAGCATCATCCTGTCACAGAAATGCATAATCGAATATGAAGCAGTGGAAAGCACAAGCGGCCAGGCGATGTGCAGCACTTCTTTATATCCGCCGGGTGAATATTTTTCAAATACGGACTTCATAAATTATTTGGTAAAAGCCACCCGATTTTTTGTAAGTTACGTGATAACAAGCAAAACGCGAAGCAGGAATCCCGCCCCGCGGGAACAACGTTGCGCGGAGCTCCTGCTCCGTTTTTCTCCAACAAAAAACCGGGTATCTTTTGTTAAAATGCAAATGTTTTACTTTAATTTCGCTTAGTAGCCCAAATTTTCTGGTCTAGTGTCATTATTTTTAGCCTAAAACCTTGCAATATTTTTCACACTTTTCATAAGCCAATGACCCATGAATACTACAAAAAAGCAGTTTTTAAGGGTCGACTAATTAAACGTAACGTGAAAAAGTACCTCTGAAGCCAAAACTCAAATGATTTTTGTTACATTTTTCATAACCTTCATTATACATAATAAGTCTATTGCAATCAACGAAATTCTTGACAAAGTTTTCAAAACAACGTAAAATAAGGCACAGTTTTCGATAGAAGAGAAAATTTATCCCGTCCCATTTTAGTGTGTCCTTGGATAAATTTATGGCTTAAATTCTTATATTGTCTTATGTGGTTTAAAAATGTCTAAAAAATTTAAATTAATAGCATGCGAAATTCTTTTCAGGGAGTTTTCTTACTGCGCTGCTTTATGTGAAAACATTATTGACGTTTCTTTTTTGCCAAAAGGATTGCATGACATTGGCGAGGAAAAAATGTATGAAATGCTGCAAAAAGAAATAGACAGCGTTGATGTTTCAATATACGAAGCTATTCTTTTAGGATACGGGCTTTGCAACAATGGCATCCGCGGACTGAACGCCGATTTGCCGATTGTTGTCCCCCGCGCTCATGACTGCATTACTTTGCTTCTTGGTTCAAAAGAAAAATATTCTGATTATTTTGACAACAATCCAGGAACGTATTTCATGTCGCCGGGCTGGCTTGAAAGGGACACAAACCTTGCGGAAAACGAAGAGAGCGTCACTTCCCAGCTTGGCATGAATAAAAGTTACGAAGAATATGTAAAAGAATACGGCGAAGAAAATGCCGCTTACATTATGGAAACGCTTCACGGCCTGAAAAATTATAGGAAAGTTGCCTATATCGACACCGGAGTAGGAAATCCCGAGAAAAATAAAAAACAGACAAAAGAGTGCGCGGAAGAGAATGGATGGGAATATGAAGAACTTGACGGAAGCAAGAATCTGCTGCAAAGGTTATTGGACGGAGAATGGAATTCTGAAGAATTTTTAGTAGTTATGCCAAATAATAAAATTATCCCTACAAACACAGAAGAAATTATCGGAATTGACAGTAATTAGCCTTTATGGTATAATTTACAGCTGTAATTGGAAATTAACCACAGATGCCCGTAGACTCAGAGATAATAATCAACTCTGTTGTAGTGTATATTCGATTTTATGACCTTAAGACATTTTAACCTTTGAACCTTAAAATATTATTATGAAAAAATTTATTACTTTAATAATAGTTGCATTGTGTGCTTTTGCTTTTGTTGCAAAAGCGGATTCAGGAATTAAAATAGCCTATGTTGACACTGATCAGGTCCTGACAAAATTAACTGAATACAGGGAAATCGACAGGGATGCCCGGTTTAATCTTGAACTTAAAGAAGAAGAAGGCCAAAAGATGCTGGACGAATTGAAAAAACTCGGCGAAGAGCTGGCGGCTTTATCAGAAGAAAAAAGAAAACCTAGAATGGCTGAATATAAAACCCAGCAGGAAGCCCTCTTGAGATTCCGCGAAAAAGCCAGGGATGAAATCTTTGAAAAACAAAGTATAGATATGAAAAGAGTCGCCGGCAAAATTCAGGACACGATAGAAGCGATTGGAAAAGATAAAAAAATGACTCTTGTCTTTGACTTGAAACCTATTCTGTATCTTGACAGAACAAAAGTTACTGACCTTACAGCAGTTGTAACAGAAAAGCTTAATGCTGATTACGAAAAAGAAAAAGAAAAGCTTCGCCGTAAACTTCCTAAAAGAGTGAAATAATTTTTGATTTTAGATTTTGGATTTTCAAATTTACAATTAACAATTTGCAATTTAATGACCTTTAGACCTTAAGACTTTTTACTTTGCGCGGCTGGCAAGCCGCGGCTACCTTTTGACTTTATTATGGACATTTCAATAAGCGATATTGCCAAACTACTCGACGCTGAAATTATCGGCGACTCCTCTGTTAAAATTAATAATGTTAGCGGCGTAACCGACGCGGAAGAAGGACACCTGACTTTTGTTGTTGACCCCAAGTACGTGCCTGCTTTGGCAAAAACAAAAGCTTCTGCCGTTCTTATCCAGGAAGATATTCCGGCGGAAACAGATATCCCGCAAATCCGCGTGAAAAACCCGAAAGAGGCTTTCAGAAAACTTACGGAAGCTTTTGCGCCGCCGCCTGTTGAATTTGCTCCCGGAATTCACCTTACCGCCGTTGTTGCCGATGATGCTGTGCTCGGAAAAAATGTCTCTGTCCAGCCCTATGCTATAATTGAACCCGGCGCCACTATTGGCGATGATGTTGTTGTCGGCGCTCATTCTTATATCGGACATTATACCTCTATCGGCGACAATTCTTTTATCTACCCTCACGTTACAATCAGAGAAAGAATTTCTATCGGAAAAAGGGTTATCATTCACCCGGGAGTTGTTGTTGGCGCCGACGGTTTCGGTTATGACCAGGAAAACGGCAAAAATGTGAAAATCCGCCAGGTTGGAAATGTCATTATTGAAGATGATGTTGAAATAGGCGCAAATACTACTATCGACCGGGCACGCTTCGATAAAACCGTTATTAAGCGCGGAACAAAAATTGACAACCTGGTTATGATCGCCCACAATTGCAACATTGGCGAAGATACTATCATTTGCGGACAGGCAGGCGTCAGCGGTTCTTCCAAGGTGGGCAATAACGTTATATTAGCAGGGCAGGCAGGGCTCGTAGGGCACATCAAAATTGCCGACAAAACTATTGTCGGCGCTCAATGCGGCGTCACTAAAGATATTGAAAAACCAGGATTTTATATTGGCTCTCCAGCTCTTCCGCACCTGGAAAAGAAAAAACAAATTGCTTTGATTACGAAACTCAGAGATATGCACAGAGCTATTAAAAAAATTGAAGATAAACTGGAAATTTGAAACTTGAAATTAGAAATTGGAAAATCAATTGCCAATTACCGATTAAAGACACGCTAAAGCATGAACTCCAGCAAGAATGCCCAAACAAGCAACTATAGAAAAAAATGTTTCTCTTAACGGCCTTGGCCTGCATACCGGAGAAATCTCTTCTCTTTCTTTTTATCCCGCAGAACCTGACACAGGCGTGGTCTTCAGAAGAATCGATCTCCCGGGCAAACCGGAAATCCCTGCTCATGTTTCAGCTGTTATTGACACCCAGCGAAGCACAACTATCGGCATCTCCGAAGAAGCAAGAATAAGCACCGTTGAACATTTGCTTGCAACTCTTCAGTGCCTTTCAATAGACAACGTAATAATTGAATCCAACGCTCCTGAAACTCCTCTGCTTGACGGCTCAAGCAAATATTATATTGAGACAGTTCTTTCAGCGGGGCGCGTAGAACAGAATGCCGAACAAAAAGTCCTCGAAATCAAGGAACCGATTGCGATTGACTCGGAAGACATGACACTCATCGCGCTTCCTTCTGACGAATACAGTATTTCTTACACGATGAGTTATTCTAATCCACTGCTTGGAAACCAGTTCCGCAGTTGCTTAATTAATCAGGATAACTTCGTAAACGAAATAGGCCAGGCGCGTACTTTCGCTCTATACAGCGAACTTGAGCAGCTTCTCAAAATGGGTCTGATAAAAGGCGGCAGCCTCGACAACGCTATCGTTATCACTGATGAAGCTGTCTTAAGCAAAGAAGGGCTGCGCTACCCTGACGAATTCGTCCGCCATAAAATTGTTGACCTGATAGGTGACCTTTCTTTAACAGGCCATAAACTTAAAGCTCATGTTATTTCCATCAGGTCGGGACATACTTATAATATCAAACTTGCAAATGCTATTTGTAAAGCATGCAATTTATAATTTTTAATAAATAAATGTGAGGAAAAAATGGAAAAAGTTGAAAGCACAATATCTTATGATGTAAATGAAATTCAGAAAATTATTCCCCATCGTCCCCCTTTTCTTTTAATTGATAGAATTACGGCTACCGACCACAATACTTATGTCGAAGCTATCAAAAACGTTACTGTAAACGAAGCGTTTTTCGCGGGGCATTTCCCCGGCGCTCCTATTATGCCGGGTGTTTTGATTGTTGAAGCAGCCGCGCAGGCAGCCGCTATTGTTGTTATGAAAAACCCGGACACGAAAGGTAAAATTCCTTTCTTCATGAGCATTGATAAAGTAAAATTCCGCAAACCGGTTGTCCCGGGCGACCAGCTGAAAATCAGAATCGATATTTTGAGAATCAGGGCTACTTCCGGAAAAGCGTCCGCGGTTGTTAAAGTAAACGATTATGTAGTAACTGAAGCCATCCTGGGCTTTATAATTGCAGACCCGCCCTCTAAACAATAATCAGTATTCAGTTGTAGGCGCGGCTTGCCAGCCGCTTTCAGTATTCAATACTGAAACCTGAAACCTGAAACCTAATAATTTATGTCAAATATTCATTCTACAGCTATTGTAAATCCCAAAGCGGAAATCGCTGGTTCCGTCGAAATAGGACCTTATTGCGTTATCGGCCCAAATGTTAAAATCGGCGACGACTCTAAAATCATGTCCCATGTGGTTATTGAAGGAAATACTTCTATCGGCGAAAGATGCGAAATTTTTCCCATGGCTTCTATCGGCCAGAAAACTCAGGACTTAAAATACAAAGGCGGAAATACTTTTCTCGAAATTGGAAACGACAACACTATAAGAGAATTTGTTACTATTAACACTTCCACAGACGACGGCGGCAAAACTGTTGTCGGAAATAATAATCATATTATGGCTTATTGCCATATAGCCCATGACTGTGTTATTGGAAACCACGTGATTATGTCCAATCTCGCTACTCTTGCAGGTCATATTGTTGTTGAAGATTATGTCGTAATTGGCGGCATGGGAGGTATCCACCAGTTCTGCAGGATTGGAACCATGGCTATGGTTGGCGCATGCACTAAAATTACAAAAGATGTCTTGCCTTACACTATTGTTGACGGCAGCCCGGCTAAATCCGCGGGCTTGAATCTCGTCAGACTAAAAAGATTAAACATCGACAATGAAATGCTGCAAACCCTTAAGTCGGCATACAAAATTGTTTTCAGACAGCAGCTAAGAGCTGAAGAAGCCGTAGAAAAAATCAGAAAGGAATTCAGCAGTTCTTTCGAAGCCTTGAAAATAGCGGATTTTATTGAAAATTCCGAAAGAGGAATTGTAAGATAAAAACGGTAGTGTATAATATTTTGTGTAAATGGTAAAATAAGAAATTAGATAAAGAAATAGAGTTTCATTAATTTTTGCTTAAATCTTAATTAATAATTGGGAAAGAAAATAACTTCCCCCCCAAAAAAGCCATTGAGCCCAAATTTCCCGGACCCACAAAACCAGATCCAAGTTATCACGGTGTTGTTTACAACGAAGCTTTTGGAGAACTCGCTTATATTATTAAAGCGCGTGTAACTTTGCTTCGCGATATCGGACCATGTATGAGCCCGTTTAACGCTTTTCTATTTCTCCAGGGACTTGAGACTCTTCATTTGCGTATGCAGCGCCATTGCGAAAACGCGATTGCTGTCGCAAAACATTTGGAAAAACACCGGCGGGTCAGCTGGGTTTCGTATCCAGGGCTGGAATCACATCCGAGTTATGAATTTTCAGGAAAATACCTCCCGAAAGGCGCAGGGGCTATAATGGGCTTTGGTATCAAAGGCGGAAAAGAAGCAGGCATAAAATTTATTAACAAGCTCGAACTCATTTCGCTTCTCGCTAATGTCGGCGACGCGAAAACTCGCGCTATTCATCCGGCATCGACTACTCACCAGCAGCTTTCAGATGAAGAACAAGAAGCCGCGGGAGTAACTCCCGATTTCATAAGGCTTTCTATCGGAATAGAAGATATTATCGCGGACATAGACCAGGCGCTTGAGTTGCAGGAGTTCACAGCTTTAGCGTGAAAGTATTCAGTTATCGGATTCAAGTAATTCCCCCTTTTCTAAAGGAGGGGCAGAGGGATTTAAAAAGGCGAAAACTGTAGTTTTTTGCCTTTTTTTTGTTATTTTTGCGATTTTTTTGCGATTTTTCGAGTTTTCTTGAGTTTTTTAGTTTTTTTTTGCTTTTTTGCTTTTTTGCTTTTTTGCCATTTTTTCTGCCCAAAGTCAAGAAAAATCCCCCTAATTCGCTTCAGCGGACTTTCAGCCCCTTTAGAAAAGGGAAGATTAATCCAATAATCCATATAAACCACGGTTCGGGAATTTCGCTGTACATGAAAATTATGCCGAGGTTGCTGACTCCCCCGAATTCCGTCATTCCATAAAATTCATCACCTACATTTAACAAACTGCCATGCGAGCGTTCTCCGTCATTTATTCCTCCGTCAAAAACATGCAGATTTGTATAGCCGCTTCCGTTGAGATTAATTTTGAAGATAGTCCCCCCGCCAGATCCGCTTTCCTTCCCACCCATGTATGTCATTCCGAACAAGAAATCATTGGAAAGAATCAAGCTGCCGTATGGCGAGCGGCCATCAGCGCTGCTCCCGGGAAATTCATGAAGATTAGTGTAACCGGTTCCGTCAGTGCCGACTCTGAATAACACTCCCTTATTATCGTATCCGCCAAAGGGTGCCATTCCATAGAGATAACTTCCATTAAGTGTCACGTTACCACAAGGCTGCACTCCGTTATTATTTCCGCCGCCAAATTGGTGCAAGTTTGTATAGTTGCTTCCATCGGTATTAACTTTAAAAACAACGCCGAAACTGTTTGATCCCCCACCCCTCGTCATTCCGTAAAGAGTACTGCCCGAAAGAGTAACATCCCCCCAGGGAACACTTCCATTATCAGCAGCATTGCTAAAAATGTGCAGGTTTGTATAATTACTCCCATCAATATCCATTTTGAATAATACACCTTTACCAAAGCCGGCAGCGCCTCCGCTACTCGTCATTCCATAAAAAGTGTTACCGGAAAGAGTCAAACTTCCAAAAGGATCTCCGCCGTCATCAGTCCAGTCGGAGAAACTATGCAGGTTTGTGAAATTATTCCCATCTATATCAATTCTAAACAAAGCTCCTTGACCATAAAAACCTCCATACCGTGTCATTCCGTAGAGCTTGCCATTATGCAGTGTTAAACTGCCTGCGGGCCATTGACCGTTATCCTGCCCGTAAGAAAATTCATGAATATTTGTGTAACCGCTGCCGTCTTTATTCATCTTAAAGATAACGCCAATATTGTTAGCGCCTCCATTTTCAGTCATACCATAAAGTGTATTGCCGTCAATAATAGGAGTAGAAAACAAAGGCGCAGAACCGTCACCCGCCCCCCCCTGGAACTCGTGAAGAATTGTGTAATATTCTGAATTTGCTATTGAAACAAATCCCAAGACAAAACAAACAGAAATTATAGATGCGAATTGATGTTTTTTAATTGAAGTTTTCATGGGTTTTCCTTTTTGAGTTAAGTATAAAAATCTACAAATAGTATATCACTTATTATCTTAAAAATCAAAAATTTGGGTTACATTTTAATTTTTTTGTAAAAAAAAAAAAATTAAACATTAAACCTTATTTCTATTACATCGCCGTGTTTAATAGTGTAATTTTTATCAACAAGCTGAACAAGTCCTTTTGACCGCGCGTCGTTGAAGTTGTGAGCTGTCAGCAAGTCTGTGTATGGCACAACATCGGCTTTGATAAAACCGCGCGCCAAATCGGAATGAATTTTCCCCGCGCAGGATACGGCGTCGGAACCTTCCGGCATAGGCCAGGCATGGACTTCCTGTTTTCCTGCCGTGTAAAAGAACATGGTTTTTGCCGCTTCAAGCATTAACTTAATCGCTTCATTCACTTCAGGCTGTTCGTCTAAAACAACAGTCGGTTTTAAGCTCATAGGAGCTAAGGTTTTAAGAATTTCTTTTTCTGAATCGGAAAAATCTACGCGGCAAAGCGGCGTCTCTTTTTCCAATTGTTCCAGGCATTTTTGCACGAGATTTTTTTCTTCTTGCGATTCCGAACGCTGGTCTCTTGTTTCAAATTTTTCTATGTCAAGAATAAGCAGGTCAAGAAGCGAGCAGCTTGAAATGAGAATTCCATCGCAATGCGTAAACTCTTCCATAATGAACTCGGCGAAAAAAGGTGTGACTTTTTTGGGGTCAAACTTTTTTTCCAGCTCTATAAGAATCGGGTCGATATATTTTATTTTACCTTCGGGCATTTCAAACCCGCAAAAACCTATTTTCATATTTTATCTCCGGTTTTTTAGTGGATACAATGGACATTATGGACACAATGGACATAATTGACTTTCGACCTTTGACCTTCGACCTTTACTTCACCTGTCTTTTAATCCATTCATCAAAAAGGTTTTCTTTTCTTTCTTTTGAAAGAAAAATATCTTTATTTTTTGTTTTTCTTAGTTTGGTGGACAAATGCGACAAAGCAACAGCGGCAGCGACGGAAATATTTAAGCTTTGCACAAATCCGTGCATTGGAATCATAACTTTTTTGTCACATTCAACAATGATGTTTTTATCAACTCCGCGGTTCTCGTTTCCAAAGACAATCGCAATCGGCTTTTCGAGCGGAATGTCATCGACATTTATTGCCGATTGGCAGAAGCAGGTAGCGTAAGTAACAAAGCCGTTAGATTTTAAATGTTTTTTACAATTTTTGAATTTTTTCCATTTATGAATAGTCAGCCATTTTTCCGCTTTTTGGGAAATATCGATATTAACATTAAAATCTTCCGTGGATTCAATAACATGAACATCCTGAACACCGAAAGCCTCGCAGCTTCTCAAAACAGCAGAAATATTATGGTCATCAAAAATATTGTCCAAAACAATAGTCAGACAACCGATCCGATTGTCCAGGACTTTTTTCATTTTGTTTTTTCTGTTCTCGGTCATGAATAAGTCACAAGGTTATAAGGTCTGAAGGTCAAATGTCTACCGTCTAATCTCTAATTTCAAATTTCAAACACACGCTAAAGGTGGACTTCCAAAATTTGAAATTAATATTATACCAAAAGTTTTGTTTTTTTTGTGTTCAAAAAAAAACTTGCGTTGATTTCAGTTTAATTGTATAATATTTACGATGGAACCTTTACCGATATCAGACATAGATTTTCTGAACAGTTCCGGAACAGCACACGCAATAAACGCTGTTTCGAATTTTTTCAAAACTGTTGTTAAGAATGCATATTTTGCTTCCATAATATTTCTGCCTTGGTATTTATGGGCGCTGGCTTATTATCCGCAGCTTTATCTTTGGTGGCTCGCTTTTTCCATTTCTGTCTTGCTGTGCACGGCGGCGCTCCGCTGGCCGCGTTCAGTGTTTTTCTGGCTCCCTCCGTGCGTGTTATGTTTTAATACTATACACAACTGGCTTTGGTGGCCCTCAATCAAAATGGTTTATATTGCCCCAGCCGCCATCTGTTTTTCAACCGCAGTCAGCAGGTTAATGAATTTCAAACAGAAAAGGGAAGATATTTCTGTTCTGAACTGGGACTTTGCAATGCTTTTTACTGCCCTGGTTATGGCTTCCACCATTGCTGTAATCTACACATTCATGCCCGGCGAGAAATCCGCATGGAACGAGTTGAAACTGCAGCTGCATCTTATTCCCCTGATAAGCGAGTTCGGGCAATATATTTCTCTCCGCTATATTTGGCTTTGGTGCTTTGCATTGGCATTTTATAAAGTCATATCTTTGGTCCTGAAAAGTGAAAAGGATTTGCTGAATTTAATGTGGAGCATTCAGTGGTCATCTCTTCCTGTTTCCCTTTTCGGAATATATTCATACCTAACAAAAACATATATGGTTTCCCATTATGTTTACGAAAGGAGAATAAATTCCACGTTATCCTCTCCTGCTGTCCTCGCAGATATTTTTACCGCGATAATCGTTTTGGGAATGTATCTATTCATTAGGACAAAATCAATAGCAGGGCGCTGCTGCCTGTTTGTTTTAATTTCGTTACAAGTATTATCAATATTATACAGCGGCTGCAGGATAAATGTCCTTTTTCTTATTTTAGCATGTTCGGTATGGATAATTATTCTTCTAATAAAATTCATAAAACTGTTTTCGCTGCGGTCAAGAATTATTATTGTGATTAGCTTAATCATTATTTTAACGGGAGCAGTTTATTCCTGGAAATATGTGCCTGTTTCCATAAAAAAAACGATTCACAATATTCCCGGAGTCCAACGGATAAGCACTTTAAAAAGAATTCCACAGCTTAAAAATCCTTTCGGAACAATCTTTAAGGGAAGAATAGACCACTGGAAATGCGCGCTGAACGCTATTAGTAAATATCCCTTATGGGGGTTGGGCTGTGGAAGGTTCGAACAGCGGTACATTGAGTTTAGAACTCAAGCTGATTTGTTCAGATATGCCAGGGTCCACAATTTCTACCTGCGTGTATTTACTGAAGGCGGCGCTGTTTCTTTCATTGCGTTTTGGATATTTATCACCATGAATATTGCAAGGATTTTCAAAGCTTTAAAGTCTGATAATAAAGTATGGAAAGGGTTGTTATGGGCCTTTATGGTTTCTATTATCGCTATTGCCTTTTGTTCTTTAACTTCAGATGTGTTTTACGAGACCTCTGAAGCAATTATGTTCCTTGCGATAATATCAAGCTGCGCGGCTTTTGCATACTCTAAATGCATGGAAGGCTCGCGTGTTTTGCCCGAAGAACAAGCTATCATCGACCAGAACACTCTTATTGGAAGAATTAACGAGAAGATTCATTTCTTTTCTTTGAGAATAGGATGGGGATACCTCGGAAATATTCGGATCAGTTCTTTTGTTAAAATTTTTTGTATAATTATTTTTATTATTCTTATAGTTATTGGAGGAGTGCAGGCACAGCGTCAAAGAAGGAAAAATTTGTATCTCGGAAAACTTGAATACGGCTTTGGCAAAGCTCCTGTGAAAAAAAGCAAAATTAATTGGTTTGCAATAGGCAAAAGCGCTATGGCAGGGCTTATCGTGAAAGATCCTGTCATGTTTTTCCATTACAGGGCGTTAAACAACAGAATGGCCCGGCAAAATGTTAATCTCCAGGTTTATATCGCCCACCATTTTGCTGGTTCTTTGAATTTAGACTCCACGGAAGACAAACTTGCTTATTTTGATGTTACAGAACTTATTGGCAAACCTGTAACTATAGAATTTAAGGTAAATGATACATTTGTTCCTTTAGAAGAACATTGGTTTGCCGACCCTAAGGCTTATGGAGCTATCGTAACTAAACCAATGTGGAACAGCGCCCAACCTTCAAATCTTATAAGCAGGACAAAAGGGAAATGGTTTAATTATTGGAGCGCTTATCCTGACTATTATGAAAAGCACGGTTATGAGGTGGAGTAGGGTGTCAGGTGTCGGTGTTCAGTAGCCGCGGCTTGCCAGCTGCGTAAATTTCAAAGTTCAAAGTTCAGACACCGCTTTTTAATTTTGAACTAATCCAGAACCAGGCGTTTTTGAATTTTACCGTAATCGGGCTCCAGCGTTTTCTTCTTTTCTCCTTCCGTTCTTCCATCTTAGCAACTATACTCCTCAAGTAACTTGCATCTTCTTCAATAACCCGCAATTTTTCGAGAGTGAGTTTCAGCCCTTCAATAACCATTTTGTTTTGGCGGTTCATGGCGCTAACAAGCAAAAGATTGTTTCTTTGAAGTTCGAGCTGGTTTTTGAAATTGAGTTGGTTCAGTCTGTGGGAGTGGCCGGTAATTCTCTGCCAGAATCGTTTCCAGAAAGACTTTTCATCCAATTCATTAAGAATCGTCTCATTAGTTTTGAGAACATCCTGCATTCTGCACGAGAGTTCACGAACATCTGAAGTTTCAGTTTCATACCTCTCTTCAAACTTATCTAAAATAACTTCAATAGAATTGTTTAGGGTTTCCATTTTGTGGTTCAGGTGTCAGGTTCGGGAATTTCAAATTAACAATTAACAATTTGCAATTAAATGTTTACTGTTCGGTAAAAGTTCTCATATTAACAGTCACCGTTTCCGGCATTACGGAAATAACATTGCAATTTTCTATTGGGAGGAACTTAACCGGAAGCTCACAACCTGCAGGAGCAGTTCTCGCATCAACAAAAGCCGCTATCTCGCTTGGTCCAATTACATCCATAAACTGCTTTTGGGCCTCCAAAACTACCGAAACACTTGTCGGACTAAACGATACATTATCTCTGCCGAAAGAATTTATCTTTATTGAGTTAAATTTCTTTTGAACAGGTTTTGTATTGATTCCAACAGTCACTTCTACTGTAAGCTGGTTTACAGGAACAATATTCGGATCACCCGTAAGGATTTTCTTATCCCTCCGCAAAGCTTTTGTAATACCGTCAATAAGAACCGGTTCTGTAGAAATAAACTCCAGTTCCTTTAATAATCTTTCAGGCCCTTTAACCAGAACAGCGCTCGGATTCACTTCTACTTTTGTTACCTGATATCCATTGGCGGGTTTTCCAACCACATCGGGTTTTACAGGAATATTTCTCCGTTCTGAACGGTCAATAATTATTTTAATTCTGTCCGGGCTAATAGCTGTTACAGTGTAGTCTTTCGGATTGCCGCCCTTTCTGACATATTTAACATCTTTATCCATTTCTATTAAATAAGATGGAATAGTATTTTCTTTTTCTTCCGTAAGGTCAATTTCTGATTTGTAGTCAAACTCACGCAAAGCTTCTTTGTCCCGAACTGCGCACATTATTTTAAGGGTAATATTTTCTATAGGATTCCCGTTAGTGGAATAGGCCTCGCATTGAAAATCTTTTGCGACTTTAAGATTCAAGGGAATAGTAAGCAGCACTTCAACCTGTTTTTCGCGCAAAACATAAACCCAGACAGACAGAGCAATTATCAAAGCTAAAATTCGCAGGCCCCAGTTCTGCTTCAGCGAAAAAACAAAGCCTTTCAATTCGCGCAAGGTAATCCGAAAGTATTTAATTAATAATCTTTTTGTCATAACTAAGCTTGGAGTGCTGGAGTGCTGGAGTGTTGGAGTGCTAAATTCCATTACTCCATTACTCCATTACTCTGTGTATATTAAATAAGGCTCTACTTCTTTAACAAAAGATTGAATATCATCAAAAGCTTTTTCGAAGGAAGAATTTTCATTCACTTTTTTTGAAAATCGAACAAAAGCCCAGCGGTCGCTCCTTCCTTTGAAGATCAAGTCAAAAGCTGTCTTGAAAGGAAGCCACGGATAGTTCCGCGTCGCATAAACTTTTTGGTCGCCAAATCCTTCGCATTGATACCAATACAAAACACATTCTCGAATTTTTGCATGTTTTAATCCCGCGTCCATTTTAGCAACTTCTACTTGTTGCCCACCAAGAAAAATGTTTATCGGCTCTGGATCGTCAATTTGCCAGCCTTGTCCAGGAAAACATGCTTCCGGAGCGTGAATAGAATGTCTGTCAGTATTGTTCTGAACAACCGCCATCATAATTTTGTCAGATGAGTTATCAAGCTGTGCAAATCTTGACATTAATATTCTAATTAAAAAATCTGCCTGCATTTTACTTGGCTGAGATTGAAAATTCATATTTAGCATCAAGCCAAAATAGGAAAGTTGATTTAATTCATTAGTTTGAAATCTATCCTGCCCGAAAATATTACTGATTGTTTTTTTTAATTTTTCCAATGGTTTATTAGTCCCAAAATTCCCAAAAATAGTTGCAGTAGCTGCAGTATGATAAAGCCGATATGTGTTTGTAGGAACATAAAGCCCTCTATAATATTCTGTATCTCCAGGAAGTTCTTCCAATTCTAATGTTGATATTGGTGTTTCTATTCTAGCCATTCCCGCTATCATTGTTGGAAAAACCGTTATATAAGTTAAATTTGAAAGGACATATCCACCTTTTTCAGCAGCGACGAGTGTAGGGTATCCTGATTGTGCGGTTAATCCTTTTGTATAATAAATTTTTTGTTTAGTATAATTTCCGGCAAGAAAAACAAGAAAAACAAGAAGAAGAACTATAGCAACGTGTTTCCAGAGTTTGCCATAAAAAGAATAATCTATTTCTTTTTCTTCATTTTTTTCTTCAGTTTTACATTGATTATTTTCCTGTTCCGCATCTTTTTTTGCTGCTTTTCTTTTTAGAATTTCGTCACGTTCTACTCCTGGAAGTTTTTGTAAATAATGAGCAGCAAGCCAGACAAATAAAAATCCTAAAGCGTAAACAATAACCCCCGGATACTCATGAAAAGCGCCGAAAGCAATTTTTCCTCCCCAGCCTTTTTCTAATTTAAACAAATGTTCAATCCAGGTAAAAAACTTTCCACAATATGCAATTAAAACTATGCGTACAGAATTGTTAAAAATAGCAATCGGTACAATTAGCAAAACCATAACAAATCTTTTCCACCAGGTTTTTAAAAGCAAATAGCACATCAAAAGACTTAAAACAGATGTCATCATTAACGACTGCAACCCGCTACATGCAGCAGCAACATCAAAAGCAAGTTGTGGCATATCTGTCATAGAAATATTTGTCCCATTTCGAGTAACTTCTATTCCAAAAGGATAACCAGTAAAATTAACTATCGCACAAGCCAATTTAGTCGAAATAATTCTCATTTTGAGCGATACCACACTGCTCCCAAGCCCCCATTGAACGGAAAAAAGGCTTAAGAACAACGGGAACATAATTGTTCTTGAAAAAAGCCAGCCGCCAAGATAAAAAGATATTGACCAGACCAAGCCGACAAAGCCGATGGTCTGCATGGCGTTAATGTCTCCGCGCTTGAAGGCAAGTGTCCACAGCAAAGCTACAAAAATAAAAATCAAACCGTAATAATTAATATTTTTGGGAATCGCTTTAAGTTTCTTCCTTATGGCAAAAAGCAGAAGGCATGAACCTATAAATATCATCATGCCGTTTGCATTATAACCATGTTGGCTTCCCCAGCTTTGATAAGTTCTCATTAAAGGATACTTATAGCTGTAAATTGTAAGAATACTCAACACCGCGAACAGCAAAAAAGTAAGCGGCCTGTAAAAGGCGAGGTTTTTGTCTTCCGGTAAATCTTCTTGTGTTTCTATATCTAAATTTTCTGTTTCGGTCATATTTTATGATTTTATGATTATATAATTTAGCGATTTAAAAATTTGGTTTCTCCTTATTTTTCGCTAATTATTGATATTATATCGTTTATTAAAAACTAATACAATTTTTTGATGAAAAAAGTCTTGTTGGAGTCCACGCTTTAGCGTGTATTTAATAAAAGGACATAAAAGACATCAAGGACTTTAAGGACAAAATTCGACACCTGACACCTGACACCGATAACCAAATTACCGATTACTAATTTCCTCATTTATCTTAGCAATTGCGGCCACAGGATTTTCGGCTTTTAAAACCGGCCTGCCAATCACGAGATAATTCGCTCCGAGCTTCACGGCGTCGGCGGGAGTGCAGATTCTTTTCTGTTCATCTTTGGAAGCCCACGCGGGGCGAATACCGGGCGTTACAATCAGGAAATCTTCTCCGCATGCTTCCCGAACTTTTTCTATTTCTTTAGGAGAAGAAACTACACCGTTCATTCCGGATATTTGCGCGAGTTTCGCGAGAGAAACCACCTGCTCATCTACTTGTTTATCAACTCCGAGTTCTTCGTTGAGGGTTCCCTGGTCAATGCTTGTCAAAACTGTAACGCCAAGAAGTTTCGGTCCTTTCTTTCCGGTTTCATGTTCATACTCGTCAACAGCTTCTCTGGCAGCTTTCATCATTTCAGCGCCTCCTGAAGTATGAATGGTCAACAGTTCTGCTCCGAGAAAAGCGGCATTTTTCGTCGCCTTCTTCACAGTGTTAGGAATATCGTGAAGTTTCAAGTCGAGCATTACCCGGCCTTTCTTTTCAACTACTTCTTTCACAATATCCGGTCCGAACAGAACAAACATTTCCAAACCCACTTTGAAAAAGCCGGTATGCGGAGACAGCTCTTCCACAGCTTTTCTCATTTTTTCTAAATCGCTTAAATCCAGCGCGATAATAACTTTATTTTCAGTCATGTTAATTTCAAAATTAAAAATTTTGGTTACATTATTCTCTTTCGTGTTATTCGTGTCTTTAGTGGTTAATTTTTTTCAGTGGTTTTGTTCTCTCAAAACTGTTTTAAGAATTTTCCCCGTAGCGTTTCTAGGCAAAGAATCCAACACGTGAAGTTTCCTTGGAATTTTGTAGTTCGCGATTTTGTCTTTCAGAAAAGATTTTAAATCCGCAAGCGTTAAAGACTTCCCTTCTTTCAACCCGACATAAGCGACAGGGATTTCCCCGCGAATTTCATGCGGCTCCCCTATTACTGCTGCTTCCCCAACAGCAGGATGATGATAAATATATTCTTCCACTTCTCGCGGATAAACATTCAGCCCGCCCACTAAAAGCATATCTTTTTTCCTGTCAACAATAAAAAAGTAGCCGTCTTCGTCTTTGACACCAAGATCACCGGTATGTACCCAGCCGTCAACAATCGTTTTCGCGGATTCTTCCGGCTGGTTAAGATAACCTAAAAAGTTAGAAGGGCTTTTTACAATAATTTCCCCGATTTCATTTTCAGGAAGTTCCGCGCCCGAATCATCAACGATTTTCATTTCCACGCCCGCAAGCGGCAAGCCGATAGACCCGATTTTAACTTTCCCTCCGACGGGGTTGATTGAAGTCACCGGGCCGCATTCCGTGGGGCCGTCTCCTTCGTGAATCTGAATTTTAAATTTTTCCACAAAAGCGTTGTTTACGGCTTCAGGAAGAGGCGCTCCTCCGGAAACGCATAACCTCCATTCAGAAATTTCAGGAACTTCCTTATGTTTCGCCAGCACGGCATACATCGCCGGAACACCAAGAAAAGCGGTCGCCTTGTGTTCTCTCATTTGCCGCAATACCTCCCCGGGATTAAAAGCTTCAATGATAAGCATTTTAGATTTCGCCCACATTGCCTGGATAAAACAAGCCGAAGCCGCATAAGCATGATACAGCGGCAAAACCGTTACAAAGCATTCGTTTTCTAAAGAGCAAGCTAATCCTTCATAACAAATTTTCGCGTTCTGAATTACAGCAGAATGAGTAAGCAACGCGCCTTTCGGGCGACCGGTTGTTCCGGAAGTATAAATGCAGACCGCCACGTCATCTACTTTCTCGGGAAATGTTATTGGAGCGCCGGAATAATTATCAGATATAATTGTTATATTCAGGTTGCAGCTCGAATCCGAAATCAAGGCTTCAAAAGGCAGGTCTAACGTAATTTCACCAAAATGTAAAATAAATTCTACGTTGGCATCTTTGACTATGTATTCAATCTCTTCCTTTCCTAATTTCGGGTTGACCGGCACAACTTTTCCTCCAGCACGAAGAATAGCAAGATAACCTATGACAAATTCCGGGCGGTTTGAAGATATCAAACCTATAAATTTATTTTCAGCGTTCGGGAGTCTCTGCACCGTTGCGTTTACAAGTTCCTCGCAATTCCGGTATGTGTGAGTTTCGCCGCCAAAATGAATAAAAGGAGTTTCGCCGTGGTTAGCAACACAATCTTTAAACAAATCATCTATATGTGAAAATTCCAGTGTATTCATAATAAAATATTCTATTAAAACATGCGAAAAAAATCAATATAAATAATAATATTGATTTATTAACCAAATTTCAATGAATTGAGCTAGTCAAGTTGGCAAATTAAATAAAATTAGGCAGGTTTGCTGCACAGGCTAATTAGGCGTTGCCCGATAAGGTTCAATCGACAGAAAAGGTTGATTGTTATTGATAGAATACATCGAATAAAAATTAATATTGCTTGTTTTCCCGCTATATTTGTTATAATATTTGAGATTATTTGTCCAATTATGAAAATCCTGCTCTATAAAAACCGTTTGGGAAATGTTGTTTACTTCCTGATAACTTGCTTTGTTGTCATGCTTTCGGCATTCTCAATTTTCCACCAGCTTGGACTTCGCGCCTTGTGGTATGACGAAGTCCGGACAGTCTTGTATTACGCTCCCCATCCATTTAAAATAACCAACGGCGACCCTCCGGTTTTTCCTTTCATCCTAAGCATTATTACACGTTTTACTCATAGCGAATTCTGGCTGCGGTTTCCAAGCGCTTTTGCTTTTATAGCTTCCACTGCCGTTATTGCTGTCGGCTACAGGAAATTAGTCGGCAGGAAAGCTGCAATAATCGCAGCAGTCACTCTTGCAACATCTTATTTCGCGCTTTCAAAATTTCAATTAGCCCGGCCTTACGCTTTTTTTACTTTTTTTACGATAGTTTCTTTCTACAGTTTTTGGAATGTTTTACAATTCCGGAACTGGAAATGGGCTCCGGTTTATGTTTTGGCCACTTTTTTCGCGCTGCATGCCCAATACTGCGCTTTTATAGTTTTTGGCATCCAGGTAATTTTTGGAGTTGTTTATGCTTTAACCCAGCTTCGAAAAGATAAAACATTGTTCATTCGACTTTTTTTGTCGATTGCAATCATCATTTTATGTTGTATGCCGTGGTATTTGGATTTATACAACAATTTCGCGGCGTTCAAAAGAGCCAACCAAGCAACTCCCGCGTCAGGTTTTAGTTTTTCAGTTTACATAACTTTGCTTAACGCGCAATTTTTTAGAGAAACTTCCGTCTTTATTCCAGCAATCTTTCTGTTATTAGGCGTTTTTCTCAGTTTCTTGAAAAAGCACAGAAGCGGTGCGCTGTTAATACTCACTTGGCTAATTGTCAGCGCCGGAACTTTGTTTTTCATGCTGCGAAACGGAAAAATCTGTTTCGCTTCAAGGTACTTTCTTTTCTTCCAGCCTGCCGTTTATTTGCTGGCATCTTTCGCGATAGTTAGAACTGCTGAACTCTTATCTCAATTATCATTCAAAAAATACTCGCAAATAATTTTTTACGCGCTTGTTTTTATCTTACACGTTACTCTTTGCTACAGCCATTATAAAGATTTTATTAACTACTTAAAATATTTCCGGCATGATGATACCAAGAATTTAAAAAGTTTAGTTGAGAAGCTAAAAGTTCCATTTTATTCTATAGGTTTTTATCATCCCGGGTTCAGATACTATAAACTTCCAATGATACGTTCGAATCCTTTAAGGCACTTGCACAATCATAAATTTGTGATTTACACTGTTGATTCACAAATGAATGTTGAAGGGAATCCTCAATTCAAAAATTGTGATATTATTTACTTGCCGTTCAAGGGGGTCGGGGAAAATTACGCTATCTTCAAAAGCAAATCGCCGTTGTCAAACTACTGGAATAACGCCATAGACATTTTAGACGAAGCGCTAGCTCTTACCCCGCACCACAAGCAAATGGAAGAAGAATTAATCAGTGTCTGGCTGTTTTCCGGCCGAAAAGATGTTGACTCTTTGAAAAACGCAAAAGTTGTTGCTAAAAGAGTTGAGAAGTTTGCCGATAGGAAAAGTAAATTGAAAGCTGGGAACGTCTGGACAGTAAAAGATATAACTCCTCTGTTTGGCTGGGGAAAAATCGAAAAATCAGGAAAAATAAGTTTCCGGTGGTCTACGCGGAAAAGGTCAGGGCTTTTACTGCCTGTTTATTCAAAGAAATTAAAAAAATTGATTTTTGAAGGTTCCTCTTATTCTTCTCCAAAAACGGGGAGCCAAAAAATTAAGGCATGGCTCGGAAACTGTTTTCTTGGAGAAATAAAATTAGAGCCGGGAAAATCTGCTTTTTCCTTTGAAATTCCAAAATCTGTTTTGCAGGGAGAACGCAGGCTGTTATTGGAATTCAGCAATCCTGTTTCGCCAGAAGCTTTAAGGCAGGGCGGCGACAGGCGTGTTTTAGCCCTGAATTTGAGGGCTATCCGGCCTTTCTTTTCCAAACCTGTTCCCGGCAACTCAATTAACATTGCCGCTCCCGGTTCGGAGGCATGGCTGGGTTCGAATTGGAGCCATCCGGAATCTTGGGACATTAAACCTTTCCGCTGGCTCGAAGGCTCAACAGGAAAAATTTTCTGGACAGTCTCTTCCGGTCAGCCGGAAGGAAATTGGAAAATTGATTTTAAGCCTTTCAGCACACCCGGAAAAGCTCAGCGGGTCTCTGTATTTCAAGATGAAATCGTTTTGACAAACTTTGTTTTAGCGGAAGGCTGGAAAACTTATAATATTTCTTCTCCGCCATTAAATTCCGGCGAAACTTTGTTAAAATTTGTTTTCGATTATGCGGTTTCGCCTAAAGAACTTAATCTTGGCGGCGACCGTCGAAGCCTTTCCGCTGCTGTTTCTGATATTTCCAGAAATATTTGGAATTATTAAAAAAGTAGAAAAACATTAATATAACTAACAAGGCGCTGCGCCAAAAAGGATAACTCCGAGAATTCGGGAATTTTTAGTTTTTCTATTTGCAGAATATTTTCACAAGAAGTTTAGAAGGAAAGAAGGCAGGATTTTTTGTTTTATCAAACAATGTTCCCCATAAATAAACTAATGAATTTACATATACTTTTATTATTATTTGTCTTCTTAACTTCTTTTCTTCTAGTAAAAAGATTCAAATGGCACTAAAAAATCTTACTGTTTTTTATAAATCTGATTTTTTAGTGCGTTCCGCATAAGGCGCTGTAACACGGTAGCCCCAGACGAGAGCGATAACATTATCCGGCAGCTCGCTGATAAGTTCGGGATGTTTAGAAACAATATCCCCCAGAACTGCATAATTTTGCCATATTTTTGTGTCTGTTCATTAATTTTTTTAAGAAAATTTAAATAAACTTTGCCTTTTCCTATTTTTGCGACAGCGTTGCTGCTGCCGCCTTTTCCAAGCTGCATTGTTTCATCGCAACCGACATTAAATTGTTTACTTGAAAAGTTTGGCAACAGCTCATCGTAGAGTTCTTCTATTAATTTTATTGATTCTGGATTTTCAGGATTCAGACTTGCCGGCGCATCAGGAAGTTCCGCAAGATTTTTGTATTCCGGATGTTTTAACCAGCGTTCGAAATGTCCAAACTTTTTTGTGATTTTTATATGCAAAAGTATGTTCTGTGTATAATTGAAATTGATTGATTTTCAGTTCGGCAAGCTTGTTAACAAGATTGTACAAAGTTTGCATTTTCGGAACTTTGTCACGGCTGATGTCAAGCATAACAGCTCGGTTTTGGAAATCCGGCCAGTCGTTTATAGTTAAGCATGGAATTTCACCTGAAGGGCATTGCCGGAAAATCTGCCGCAAAGTCATTTCAGCATAAAAAGCTCCAGGTCTATCGTGAGCAGAGATATGAATTTGATCCGGAGAAATTTTCAGAGAATATCCCTGTGGTTTTGAAATTTTTTTCGGATTAATTTCTACAACTACATTTTTGGAATTTGTAGGCGAGTTAAAAAATCCGGACGTAAATTTCAATTGTCGCGGAACAGGCAAGAGAACCAAGTTTTTATTTTGTTTTTTCAAAATTGGTTGAAAGACACAGCCTGCCAAGAAAAGCAGAACAATTAATATTTTCAATTTTTGATTTCCATTCGTATTATGTCTGTGGTTCATCCGTGGCTGATAATTATTTAGTCGACCCTTAAAAAGTCAATTTTGAGGCAATTGCAAGGCGATAAGGCGAAGGCGTATTGTAATCCGCCGAGCTGAAATCAACGCCGCAATCGGCCAAAATTGGCATTGCTGCTTTGTTAAAGGATTTCCGAAATCAAAGATTTCGGTTACATTTTTAACAGTCCGAGACGTCCTGTTTTACATTTTTTTGCAAGGTTTTGGCGAAGAACTCCTAAAACCTTGCAATATTTTTCACACTTTTCATAAGCCAATGACCCATGAATACTACAAGAAAGCAAATTTTAAGGGTCGACTATTTAAAATATTTTACTACAAACAAAGTAAAACAGGACGTCCCGGACTGTTTGCCCGTGGGGAAAACGTTTTCGCAAACTTTCAGCTTAATCATTTTTTGTAAGAAAGCAGGCCGAGACGTTCTGCTTTACTACTTTTTTTGTACTCAAAAAATAAAAGTGGCTAAAAATAGGGATCCGGTTTCATAAGATGGTTTTTCAAATAATCCGCAATACTATCTTCTAACGACAAAAATTTGTGATTGCAACCGGCTCGGCGAAGTTTTGTCAAATCAGCTTCGGTAAAATATTGGTATTTTCCCTGCAACTCGTCTGGCATAGGAATATATTCAATTTTTCCATTAACATTCAGCGCTTTAAACATAGCATTCGCAACATCGTTCCAAGTATGAGCGTTTCCAGTACCAACATTAAAGATTCCGCCGATATCAGGATTTTCAAAGAAAAAAGCCATGACTTCAAGAACATCTTTAATATAAATAAAATCACGTTTTTGGCCGCCATCTTCATAATCATCGCGGTAAGACTTAAAGAGTTTAATAACATGCTTATCACGTGCTTCAGGGAAAGCTTTGTGAATGAGGCTTCTCATTCCGCCTTTGTGGTATTCGTTTGGCCCGAACACGTTAAAAAATTTAAAGCCTGTAAGTTTATTTTCGAGTTTATTCTTCAAAGCCCACAAATCAAAAATATGTTTTGAATAACCATACATATTCAGCGGGCGGTAAATCGGAGTTTCATCGTCTTCGTCAGAGTACCCGAGCATGCCGTCACCGTAAGTCGCCGCGCTGCTCGCGTACCACATTTTTTTATTATTTTTAACCGCCCAGTTGGCGAGGGTCATAGAATAATGGACATTATTTTCCATTAAATAATCCGCATTTGTTTCCGTAGTCGCGCTGCAAGCGCCAATATGGACAATAGAATCAATAACCTTGTCCATTTTACCGTTTAGAAGGCTGCTAATAAAGACATTTTTATGCAGATAATCACTGTATTTTTTTTTGACAAGGTTCTGCCATTTTTCCGATTTGCCAAGGTTATCAACAATAAGAATATCATCAATACCCATTTGATTAAGTTTTTTAACAAAACAACTACCAATAAAACCAGCACCACCAGTAACAACAACCATAATTTCTCCTGAATTTATAATCGCGCCAAGTTGCGAAGGCGCAAAGAATTAAATTAATTTTTTAAAATATAGCGTGAAAAAGTTGTTAAAATATATGTAGCAATTAAAGAGAAAAACAGGATTTTTTTTGAGATCAGCTCTTCACCGTTAAAAACCGAAGAATAGCGCAAGCAAGCCGCAATTCCAAGACCGAAAACAATCCCGCAATTGATTAAATTAATCAAAGGCAGCTTTTTAATTTGCGGTTCGCTTAACTTTTTATAAAATCCATTTAAAAACAATAAGACAACAAATATCAAAGCAGCGGCAATTCCCGCTATCCAGTACCTTGAAAGAGCCCATTGCCCCGCTTCGGAATTAACCGCGGGGCTCATAACCATCACTCCGCGAACGGCAACAAAAGAGCCCGTCACGAAAACAAAATCCAAAAGAATGAAATATTTCTTCATTATAATTATAAATTGCAAAATTCAAATTTAAAATTACTGAAATTTATTTAAAAAACTCTACAACAAGCATATCGTGGCTTGGCACTGTAAATTCCCGCACAAGTTTTTTAATTTTAGTTTCTTCCTTAGAAGTCCAGTTAACAGCTTTAGAATACATTTTTTTGTTCCATTCATTCTTAAAAGAAACAATCGCGGGAACGTTTGTCAGGTTTACCATCATCAACAGATCAGAATAATCTCCGGCAAGCCATTTGCAATGAACGGCGCTGGCAGAAGTTTCAATTTTCGGCTGAATGCCTGCATAAGGAAGCGACGCGCAAATAAGGTCGGCAGCACGCGCGTCTTCAGTTTCTAAATAGCAAATAGAAGGGTTTGTGCCTATAAGCCTTGCTTTTCCATTTCCATAATTGTTATCAACTGCAGCAACTTCTCCCGTTAAATAATGACCAATGGACCGACCGGAAGTCGGATTCAAAAAAGATTGATGGTTTGCGCAAGGATAATACTTGTTTTTGCCCGCAATAACAGGCGCTGTTTTTCTCTCAGTAATAATTTGTGAAATTCCAACTTCACTACAACCGAAAACTTCCTGCAAGATTCCCGGAGGAACAGTATTATTTAAATACCCGCTGTCATTAAACTTTCCCGGGCAGGCTTCAGAAACAATGGTTCCTCCGTTCCAGACAAAATCCGCAATTATTTGAGCATCTTTTTCGGAGAGCATCAAAGGCCAAGGGATATAAACAACTTTATATTCTTTTAACTGGTCTATGCGGATAAAATCAACGGAAATATTTTTGTCAAAGAAAGATTTGTAAGCGCCTTTGACAGCCTGAACATAATATAAAGAGTCCCCCACGCCGGATTCAGAAATGTAATTCAGGATTGATGAAATGTGCAGAACAAGAATGGCGATTTCACTTTTTGCCGGTTTGTGATTTGGAAGGCCTGGATGCTGCTCGAAAATTTCCGTTATTTTTTTTACAGCTTTGGTACGTTCATTAAGTTCGCCTGTTAAAGAAGTCAGACCGTATCCTTCAGCTTCGTGGCCTGATTTTTCCGGTCTCCATGACCTGAAATAGATACCGGAGACCCCGCCAGCGCAAGCCGCCCAACTATTAAACCTTACGAAGTCGGCGGAATGTCCTGCTTCTTTCTGCAAAGAAGCAGAAGCGAAAGGGCCTATTCTTAATTGGCTCAGGCAGTATGGTTTTCCTCTTGCGGCGCTTTTGGCCAGGTCGGCGCCCATAAAAAGAAGATATGCTCTTTTTTTGTCTTCAATAACCTGGTCGTTTGTGAAACCCCAGACGTCCACTTCTGCAGCGCAAGCGTGGTCATCGCACCCGAGCTGCGGCTGTAAAGAATGGTCGAGGCCGGTATGCGCAGAAATTATCCCTGTAAAACCTGCGTCGCGGAGAATTTTAATTCTCCATTTAAGCATTTCGTTCTGGCGGTAAAAAAGAAAGTTGTACCAGTCGAGATGATCGGGAAAAGTGCCAAAATACCGCGGGAGCTTTACCTGGTTCCAGTCGGTGAATTGTCTTGACCAGCTTTTATTAAGAGATTCGAGTGAGTTATCGTATTTTATTTTCAGCCAGTCAGCAAAAGTCTTGGAAGTGCCTTCGCAAAAACAGTAGTATTCTTTTTGTGAAGGGTCATGAAACGCCGGCGGAAAAACTATTCCTGCCCAGGCTTCTACAGAAGTGACAACATCATTATTATTAGCAAACTCGCCAAGCTTTCTAACAAATTTCGCGGCTTCATCGCGCGCCGCTTCATTATCGAAACAAACGCCGGGCCACCCCCCGAACTGGTATCTTGACCTTGCGTACGGGAACAAAGGTTCGCCGCGATGATTTACATAGAGCCAGTTCTGATGATTTTCAATAATCCATTCCGGGGCGCTTTCAAGCACAAGACCAATCTGAACTTCCAGCCCGGCTTTTTCCGCGGCTTCAACAAAAAGCTTCAGCTCTGACCAGTCGAATTTATCAGGTCCTACATTTATCCAGTTCCAGGAAGCGACAGCGTGCACCGAAACAATGCCAGTGTCTCGCATGCGATTCAGGTCGGTTTCCCAGTTTTCCTGCTGAGTTGCGCCGGGAACGTAATAATGTGCGCCAAAGACAAATTTGTTATTTTCAGGATGCATATAATTATTTTACCAAACAAAAATTTTTTAATCAAATAACGCCGTCGAAAATTTTCATAAGAATGTACATCAGTGGCGCGGCAAAAAGAAGGCTGTCAAGAACGTCGAGCACCCCGCCCATTCCGGGAATATATCCGCCGGAGTCCTTAACAACTGCGTCGCGTTTCCAGATAGATTCGGCGAAGTCACCAAACTGTCCAAGGGTGCTTAAAAGAAAAGCTGCAATTCCGCCAAGAACAGCGACAAGCCAAATCCCCGCAGTAGGGTAAATCTTTTCCGCCGCCTGCGCAAATGCAGGGTGAACCGACTTGAGCGTGCAGGCAAGAATCGCTCCAAGGACAGTAGCGAGAACAGCTCCTGCAACACTCCCTTCGATAGTTTTTTTCGGGCTGATTTTCGGGGCAAGTTTATGTTTCCCGAACCACGTTCCGAAAAAGTAAGCGCCTATGTCAGTGCTTTTAACGACAACGACAAAAAACAGGAAGAAAAACCTTCCGTCCATCTGCTCAACTCCCCTCCACAAAATTATTCTCATTATGAAGGAAAGCAGCCATGTTACATAAAAAAAGCCCGCAAGGGAAGATATCAATGTGTTCAAAGACAGTTCAATATCCTGCTTAAAAGTGATTATGATTGTCACTGTAAAAATAGCAAGATAAACCGGCATAAGCGCCAGGTCTTCTATCTGGAGAAAGTTTTTAAGCGAAACAAGGTAGATTACAAAAATATATAAAATGGAAAAGGAGATTCCCCATGTTTTAAGGGGTTTGTAACCTTTCTGCTCAAGCATGTAGTAAAATTCAAGAAGGCCAATTGATGACACGGCGGCAATAGCGGTCGGGAGAAAAATGTTCGTCCATCCCCGCGAAAACATCACCACGAGGATAAGAGAAGAAATAATAATAGAAGCGCTAAGCAAACGGTGTCGTAACATAGGTGTCGGTTTAAAGTTTTAGGTTTCAGGTTTCAGGTTTCGGGTTTCAGGTTTCAGTGTTTAGGTTTCAAAGACGGAAAGGACAAAAAAGACTGAAGAGACAAATGTCCAACGTCTAATTTAATTAATTATCTGTGTAAATCCGTGTAATCCGTGAAAAAAAAACATCGCTCTTTCATCTTCCGCCGAACCTTCTAGAACGTTTCTGGAAATCGGCTATGGCTTCGTAAAAGTCATCTTCGCCAAAGTCGGGCCATAAAACTGGCGTTACATAAATTTCAGAATAAGAGAGCTGCCAGAGAAGAAAGTTGCTGATTCGAAACTCACCGCTTGTTCTGATTAAAAGTTCTGGATCGGGAACATCAGGGGCATAAAGATTCTGAATAACTGTTTCTTCAGTAATGTCTTCCGGGTTTAACTCTCCTGATTTTACAATCGACGAAATTTGTCGAATGCAATCGACAATTTCTGTTCTCGAGCCGTAACTTAGAGCAAGGATAAGATCAAGTTTAGCATTGTCTTTTGACTTTTCAATAGAACGTTCAAGCTCTTCGCGGGTTTCTTTCGGCAGCCTGTGAATCTGTCCGATAGCCCTCAATCGAATTCCTTTTTCAATAAATTCATCTGAATTTTTTATAAGGAAGTCGCGCAAGAGTTTCATTAAGCCTGCAACTTCTTTTTCAGGACGTTTCCAATTTTCCGTTGAAAAAGCGTAAAGAGTTAAATAACGAATTCCTGCCTTATCGCATGCCCGAAGCACAGCGCGGATAGTTTCGGCGCCGGCTTCATGTCCTTTTAATTTTGCGGCGAAGCCGTGCTGTTTTGCCCAGCGTCCGTTGCCGTCCATAATAGCGGCAACATGCTTTGGGACAGGTTTATTAAAATCTATAACATCAATTCCCATTTTTTCACGCTAAAGCTGTGAACTTCTACAATTTCACGCAGTGGGCTTCCAAAACGCCGTCGGTGTTTCTGATGGTTTTCAGGATTTCATCGCCCATGCATTTGTCAACGCCAAAAGCGCCAACATTTATTTCGCCGGCGGCAGTAAGGCTGTCGCAAGTCATTCTGCAAATATTTATGTCGGCGTTTCCGAGAATAGTGCCAACTTTTCCGATAATTCCCGGCGCGTTTTTATGGGCAAGAATGAGAAGATAGCCCTCGGGAATAACGTCAACGTGAAAATCGTTGATTCTGACAATTCTGGGATGAAGTTTATCATCGCCGAAAATAGTTCCGCCGATAGAAGTCATCTCGCCGTTTTCTTTAGTCGCTTCAACACGGATGAAGTTAGTATAACCTTTTACATGGCTTGTTTTGGTTTTTTCTACTTTCAACCCCTGTTCATCAGCCATAAGTTCCGCGTTAACCTGGTTAACGCCTTCGACATTGTAAGAGAGCACCCCGCAAATAATCGCTCTTGTAATAGGAGTAATATCTATATTGTTGAGCGTGCCTTCACAAATAATTTTCAAAGCTTTAATATCGCCGCAGGCAACTTGGGCAAGAATGCTTCCGAGACCTGTTCCGAGCTCGACAAAAGGCAGCAGCTGATTTCTTTCCTCTTCGCCCATCGCCGTCGCGTTGATAGCATTGCTAATAGTTCCGTTGGCAAGGAAGTCCACCATTTCTTCGGCAACTTCAACACCGACTTTTGATTGAGCTTCATCTGTAGAAGCGGCAATATGCGGAGTAAGAATAATCTGGGGATATTTTTGCAGCCTTTCGTTCTGGTTGGGCTCTTTAGGGAAGACGTCCAGGGCGGCGCCGGCAACTTTTCCGCTGTCAATCGCGTCGCAAAGATCATCTTCATTAATAATTCCGCCTCGTGCGCAGTTAACCATTCTTACGCCGTCTTTCATCGTGGCAATCGTGTCTTTGTTAATCATATTCCTTGTTTCATTGTTGACGGGAGTATGAACAGTAATAAAATCACTTTGCTTGAAAAGGTGGGCAAGCGCAACGGGCGTTGCGTCAGCTTCGCGCACTTTGTCATCGGAGACCATCGGATCGTAAGCAATAATTTTCATGCCGACGGAATGGCAGACTTTCGCTACCCAGCGTCCGATTTTACCGAAGCCTATAACTCCGAGAACTTTTCCGTAAAGCTCAACACCTTTCAGTTTCTTTTTTGCCCACTCGCCTTTTTTCATGAAAGCGTCAGCTTCAGGAATTCTTCTCGCAAGGGCAAATAGCATAGCTAAAGTGTGTTCGGCTGTGGAAATAGTGTTAGCCTGCGGAGTGTTCATAACAATAATTCCGCGGCGGCTTGCTGTTTTAATGTCAACATTATCTACGCCGACACCCGCGCGGCCTATTGCTTTAAGTTTTTCCCCGGCTTTAATTACTTCTTCTGTAACTTTTGTAGCGCTGCGGACAATGATACCATCATACTCGGGAATAATTTTCAGAAGTTCATCAGCATCAACGCCTTTGCGAATATCTATTTCCACATCTTTGGACTTTTCAAAGACTTCAACGCCTGCAGGCGCCATTCCGTCTGTAGCAATAACTTTTAACATTAGATCTCCTAATAATAATTTAGTTATTTTATGAATTAAATGATTTTATCATTGCAATCATTACAATTTTATTATTCCATTAAAGAAGCTTGCGCCGCGGCCAAACTTACCCCCGGCTCAAAATCGGCTCCCATTTTCTTAAGAGCGCGTTCAAGAGTTGAAAGCGCGTTCATAACATCCGCTTCGTTCGCGTAGCCCATCATAGCGACGCGAATAATTTTTCCTTTAGCTTCGTTTTGACCGCCTGCGACGGAAACTCCGTCGGCTTTAAGATGTTTTCTAAGTTCTTCGGCGTCAATTCCTTCAAAAGCTATAGCAGTCAGCGCATTTGAAGGGCTTTTGGAATAAAGTGTCAACCCGAGCCCATTGGCGCCCGCGCGGACTGCATTGGCAAGCCTTGCGTGCCTTGCAATAACAGCATCAATACCTTCGTCAATAATCATGGAAAGCGAAACGTTAAGCGCGCCGATAAGAACATGTGCGGGAGTAAACGGAGTATCATTGTTCGCAACGGATTTTTTTGCTTTTTTTGCGTCAAAATAAAATTTCGGAAGGTTAGAAGTTTCGGCAAGTTTCCAGGCTTTTTCAGAAACGCTCATAAAACCTAACCCCGGAGGAATCATAAAAGCTTTCTGCGAACCGGCGACGCAAATATCAACGTTCCACGCGTCTACGTGAATGTCATCCGCGGCTATTCCGCTGACAGCGTCAACAACCAAAATAGCATCCGTGGCATCCACAACTTTTCCGATAGCTTCTATATCGTAAACAGTTCCTGTAGAGGTTTCGGTCAGTTCAGTATAGACAGCCTTAATTGAAGGGTCATCAGCAAGAAGCTTAGCAATTTGGTCGGGGTCGGGAGCAGTTCCCCATTCTAAAGTTATTTCATTGTAATCCACTCCGTAAGCTTTGGCAAGGTTAGTCCATCTTTCACCGAATTTACCGCCGTTAACAGTAATAACTTTATCGCCGGGCGACAAGAAATTAACAAAGGAGGCTTCCATTGCGCCTGTTCCTGAAGAAGTAAAAGTCAAAACATCATTTTCAGTTCTGAAAACGGTTTTAAGTTTTTGGTTAACTTCCGCGAACATCTCGCGAAAGCGGGGAGTTCTGTGATGATAAACAGGTTCCGCAAGTTTTAGCAAAACTTCCTGCGGAACAGTAACCGGGCCCGGTGTGTAAAGGTATTCTTTTTTCATATTTTTTTAATTTTAGGGTTTTATTTTATTAATAAGTGGACACAGTGGACACAGTGGACAAATTTCCAATTTCTAATTTCAAGTTTCAAAGGCTATTTTAATAACTTCACCCATTTTTTTGACCAAATGAATTTTTAATTCTTTTTTTACTTCAAGAGGAACATCATCCAATCCCTGTTTGCTTCTTTCAGGGATAATGACTTCTTTAACTCCCGCGCGATGAGCCGCAAGAAGTTTTTCCTTAAGCCCGCCAACAGGAAGCACTAATCCCGCGAGGGTAATTTCTCCGGTCATTGCCAGTTTGGGCTTAACCTTTTTCTTCGCGAGAATCGAATAAAGCGAAGTGACCATAGTAATTCCCGCGGACGGCCCATCTTTCGGTATTGCACCTTCGGGTACATGAATGTGAATATCGTTCTTGCTGAAAAAATCTTTCGGCAATTTAAGGTTACGATAATTACAATGAACATAACTTAAAGCGGCGCGGGCGGATTCCTGCATTACCTCCCCAAGCTGCCCTGTAGAAATAAGATCACCTTTTCCGGGAAAAACAGTGGACTCAATTTTAAGGATTTCGCCGCCTGTTTCCGTCCAGGCAAGACCCAAAGCAACCCCTGGAACACGGACTGGAAGCTCAATGTCAACCTGATGTTTTTTCGTTCCGAGAAATTCCCGCAGCAATTTTTTCGCGACGGAAATACCTGCTTTGCTTTTTGTCTTCTGCCTAACAAGTTTAACCGCGATTTTTCTCATTATCCGCGCAAGCGACCTGTCCAGTTCCCTTACTCCCGATTCCCTTGTGTAATCCCGGATAATTGCCAGAAGCGTATCTTTACCGATATTTATTTTTCTTGTTATGCCGGCAAGGTTTCTTTGTTTTTTTATAAGAAATTTTTCCGCAATGGCTACTTTCTCTCTTTCAGTGTAACTCGAAAGCTCTATCTTCTCCATCCTGTCATGCAGTGTCGGATGAATTGTATCTTCTATATTTGCCGTGCAAATAAAAATTACTTCGGAAAGGTCAATGTCAACTTCCAAATAGTGGTCATTGAAAGCGTGATTCTGCTCGGGGTCAAGAACTTCAAGGAGCGCGGAAGAAGGGTCTCCCCGAAAATCGGAAGAAAGTTTATCGATTTCGTCCAGCAGGATAACCGGATTTCTCGTGCCGGCTTTTTTCAGGCTTTGAATAATCCTTCCCGGTAGCGCGCCGATATAAGTTCTCCGGTGTCCCCTGATTTCAGCGACATCCCTCATCCCGCCAAGCGAAATTCTAACGAACTTTCTGCCGAGCGCTTCCGCGATGGCTTTCGCAAAAGAAGTTTTTCCGACTCCGGGAGGTCCTGTGAGGCACATTACTGTGCTTTGATTAATTGAACCTGAAGAATCTTTTTTATTTTTCCTGTCTTTTGTAGCTTCGGACCTGAGCTTTCTGACCGCGAGAAACTCTATCACTCTTTTCTTGGCATTCTCCAATCCGTAATGGGACTTTTCAAGAACCTTAGAAGCGTTGTTCAAATCCAGGTTATCCTCGGAAAGAGAATTCCACGGCATGGAAATAAGCCAGTCAAGATAATTTCTAATGACGGTTCCTTCAGGGGAATAAGGGGGAATTTTGTTAAGCTTTTTTAATTCTTCTTTTGCCGTTTTAGCCGCCTGCTCAGGCATTTTAGCCTTTTTGATTTTTTCTTCGTATTCTTTTCCCTCGTTATAATCATTCTCTCCTAATTCTTTTTCTATAACTTTTTTCTGCTCGGTAAGGAAATAAGATTTTTGGTGCTCATTAATTTTCTTATGAACTTCTCCATAGATTTTTTGTTCTACTTCAAGCAACCCGATTTCCTTAGACAGCACACGGCAAATCTCGAGATATGTAATGACCATATCCGTGCCTTCCATCAACTTGACCTTTTCCTCGATTTTAATTGTAAGGTGCCCAACAAGCATATTAAGAAGCTGGTCGTGGTCATCAATGGAAGCAAAAGATTTGTAAATGTTGTCAGGCAGTTTTGGATTTTTCGAGACATACTCCTCAAACAAAGCAAGAGCAGCACGCTTAACGGGCTCCAATTCTTCCTTGCCGGAGTTTTTTGAATATCTGATAGGAGCAACTGAAGCCATCCAAATATTATTTTTAATATTGAGGGAAACCAGTTCCGCCCTTTGAAGACCTTCTACAAGGGCGCTGATAGAGCCGTCTGGCATTTTAGCCGACTGGACAACTTCGCCGACACAGCCCACGTGAAAAACATCGTCCTTTTCCAAAGAGTCTTTTTCAGGAGATTTCTGAGCAGCCAAAAATACCTTGTTGCCGTTTTCCTCAAGTTGAGCTTTTTCTATCGCTTTAACAGAACCTTCCCTGCCGGCAATAATGGGAACAATCATCCCGGGACACACAATTAAATCCCTCAAAGGAAGAAGAGGGATTTCTTTTATCATTTCAATTTTTTCTTTTTTTAGCATTTGTTCTTTTAGGAAGTCAGACTTGTCAGTCTTGTTTCTTTAACGCGGATAGCAATCCGCGGCTATATTTTCAGGCTGCTTTCTTTTCGAAAATTAATTCCGGCTTATCGGTTTTTTTATCAAAAAAATCTTTAGTTATAACACATTTTTTCAAGCCTTCGTATTCAGGCAGATGATACATAATATCGAGCATAATCGCTTCAAGCATAGAACGCAGCCCTCTCGCGCCTGTTTCTCTTTCGATAGCTTTTTTAGCTACTGCGTTTAGCACTTCAGGGACAATTTCCAGCTCCACTCCTTCCATTTCAAACAAAGCTTTGTATTGTTTGACTATCGCGTTCTTCGGTTCGGTCAGGATTTTTATCAAATCTTGTTCGGAGAGTTCTTCCAGCGTCGAAACAACAGGAATTCTTCCAACGAATTCGGGAATCAGCCCGAACTCAATTAAATCTTCCGGCCCGACTTTTTTCATCAGCTCGAATTTAGAATGTATTGTGTTGTTCTCGCCTGAAGCGTCGAATCCGACAACTCGTTTTCCGAGCCTTTTTTCAATAATTTTATCCAGGCCGTTAAAAGCGCCGCCGCAAATAAACAAAATGTTGCTTGTATCAACTTTGATGAATTCCTGGTGAGGATGTTTTCTGCCGCCTTTTGGAGGAACGTTGCAGATAGTGCCTTCGAGAATTTTAAGGAGCGCCTGCTGGACACCTTCACCGGAAACATCTCGTGTAATAGACACGTTGCTTACGGTTTTCCCTATTTTGTCTATTTCGTCTATATAAATGATTCCCCATTCGGCGTGTTTGACGTCGTAATTGGCGTTCTGCAAAAGCTGAAGAACAATATTTTCCACGTCTTCCCCCACATATCCCGCTTCGGAAAGAGTCGTAGCATCAGTAATAGCAAACGGAACATTCAGGATTTTGGCAAGGGTCTTTGCAATGAGGGTTTTCCCGGTTCCGGTTGTTCCTATCATCAAAATATTACTTTTTTCGATTTCAACGTCCGTATTTTTCTTCGAGCTGAAAAATAAACGTTTGTAGTGGTTAAAAACCGCGACGGAAATCGCTTTTTTAGTAGCTTCCTGCCCGATGACAAAAGTGTCAAGATGCTCCTTGATTTCTCTCGGAACATTGAATTTAACAGGTTCGGCGGCTTTTCTCCAGCGCTGAAGAATTTCCGTGCAATTGTCGATACAATCCGCGCAGATGAAAGAATTCTCATCAACCGCGCCCTGAATCAACTGTGAATGCATGCTGCCTTTGCTTCCGCAAAACGAGCATACAGGTGAAGTATCTTTAGTTTTCTTTTTTGTAGCCATAAATTTGGTCAAACGGTCAAAAGGTCGAAGGCCACCTTCGCACTTTCACACTTTTCCGCCTTTTATTTTTTTTTAACAATCACTTCATCAACGAGTCCGTACTCTTTTGCTTCTTCCGCTGACATAAAATAGTCGCGGTCGGAGTCTTTGTCAACTACTTCAACCGGCTTTCCCGTGCATTCGGAAAGAATATTGTTAAGTTTTTCCCGAAGCTTAAGAATTTCTTTAGCCTGGATGCTGATATCTGAAGCCGACCCCTGCGCGCCGCCCCAAGGCTGATGAATCATCACTCGCGCGTTCGGAAGAGCGTATCTTTTGCCTTTCGTCGCCGCGGCGAGAAGCACAGCGCCCATGCTCGCGGCCTGCCCGATGCAGTACGCTGAAATATCGCATTTAAGAAACTTCATTGTGTCGTAAATAGCAAGCCCGGCAGTAATGGATCCGCCCGGAGTATTAATGTAAAGGCTAATGTCTTTTTCAGGGTCGTCTGACTGCAGAAAAAGCATTTGAGCAACTACAAGGTTCGCGATTTCGTCTGTAATAGCGGTTCCAAGAAAAATTATTCTGTCTTTAAGCAGTCTGGAATAAATATCATACGCGCGTTCCGTGCGCCCGGTAGTTTCTAAAATCATAGGAACAAGCTGCATTTTAGTCTCCTTGATAAAAATTATTAATAAAATTTTAAGTTAGTTATTATAAAATAAACTCTCTTAAAAGTCAAAGGCCTTCTCCGACCCGTCCTTCGTAGCTCGTAGAGCGAAGTTGGAAGTCTTGGCGAAGGTGGGCTTAAATCCTAAAGTTATTATGCTATTCTATAACTTTAATTTCCCACGGAACACACGGCTTTACACGGAAAACAGGCCATTGAATATTTTAAATTCAGTGTTTTTCCGTGTGTTCCGTGGGCAGTGAAATTTCCGTGGGACGGTAGCGAAGTCGAATTTTAAATAATAAATGATTATTGATAAATAAAAAATCATACATATTCCCGGTTCAGGAACCAAAACCACTTCTACTATTTCTGAATTCGGGCTTGTTCCCCCGGCGTTGGAAGCGCGGAGGCGGTAATAATATTGGTGATCATTGTTAAGGCCGTCAACAAGCCACGTGGTTGCAGCGCCCGCTCTTAGGTTTCCTATGACAAAATTGCTGAAAGTGTTTGCCATTGAAACGTCAAGAAAATAGTTTGTTGCGCCGCATGATGTTTCCCAGTTTGCAAAAAAAGAAGTTTCTGTAATATTTGACGCCAAAACAGCGACCGGTGGAAGCGGAACTGTCCAGGCGGAAACAGTATGAGAGTTTGTAGTAGTTCCTCCCGGATTTTGTGCTTTCAGCCTGTAAAAATATTCCGTTCCGGAATCCAAACCCGCAACATAAAAAGATGTAGTTACCCCTGCATTTTTGGGATTATACCCGGGAAGCAAATTGTTAAACTCTGAATCGGAAGCGACAAAAAGCAGATAGTTTGTCGCGCCGTAAGCAGCCAGCCAATTAGCGGCAAACGAGTTTGTAAAGTTGTCGGAAGCAGCAAGTGTGTGAGGAACTTCCGGCTCTGTCCAAACAGTTGCTGTAAGCGAGTAGTCTCCTGTTCCGCCTTCATCCGCGCCCCGCAGCCGATAGTAATATCTGCTTCCCGCAAATAAACCTGTAACAGAATGAGTCGTACCCGGCACAGCAAAATTATAATAGCCACCGAAGTAAGAAGAAAAAGAGTTCGATTCAGAAACATCAAGCAAATAAAAATCTGTTCCGGGAGACGGCCGCCAATTGGCTGTAAATTCATTTGAATTAATTCCCGAAGGAGCAAGAATTTCCGGCGCGGAAGGAACAAGAGTGTAAGTAAAGCTGTCCCTGTTTGTCCACGTGATCAAATCGGTCGAAGCTCTGTAAGTAATAGTAACCGTCAGCTCTTCAACATCGACAAGGACAAAACCGAAAGTTTTTTCGTTTCCTTCATGATACTCTGGAACTATTTTTACGCCGTGCTGGCCGTTTTCAAAATATTTTCCGCCCCAATCTTCATAAGGAGCACCGCTGTTTCCAATAACTACATGCTGCATCGCCGGTCCATTGCTGATTGAAGCTAAACCCCGGGCGTAAAGATGCTGGTGGGCTCCAAAAAAGACCCTGCAGCCTGCATCCGCCATGCCATTCCAGAAATCCTGACGTTCTGCCAAACCTCCTTTTCCAAGGCTGCCTCCGCCGCAAAGATCAAAGAAATCTTCTACCAAAGTAAAAGCCGGGAAATGTGAAAACACAAAAATATGCCGCAAAGAATTTGAAGCTAACTGCTCGCTTACCCACTGTTCTTGAATTTGATAAGTAAAATTTGAGTTAAGCAGATAACTAAGGTCATCATCAACAAGGTAATTGTCAAGCCCAATAAAAAAAGCGTTGCTGTGTGAAAAACTGTAAGACCTGCCTATCCTGTTGGAAACTCCGTTTTGCGGAAGGTTACCAAAATAATTTGACCAACTGACCATAGGAAAAGGTCCGGCGTCTGAAATGTTTGTATGAACCCGAACCGTTCCATAATAATATTCATGGTTCCCAGGAATAGAATAAACTGGAATGCCAGCGTCGTAAGCCGGGCACATCGCGTTTGTCCAAGCCATGTACATATTTGTAAGAGGGGTAAAGTCAAAAGGAAAAAACTGACCGTGAATAAGGTCTCCTCCAGCAAGAACAAGATCAACTCCTTCCTTTACCATTTCTTTGGCTATGGCATTAACCGCTCCGGTATTAACTCCTGTTTCATTCCAGCCGGAATGCGGAGCTTCTCCGCAGCGTGTATCGGCAAGGATGCCGAATTTCAAGGCATGCAATGGCAAAGCACACAAAGCAGCAACCAGTAAAGCAGTTTGAATTATTCTGGGGATAGTTAACATAATTATATTGAAGAAAATATTAAAATTCAAAAAAAAAAAAAGACTAAATTTAATAATTCGTGAAAATTCCAGTGCTGAAGCGGGGCAGTCGTATGTTTCGCGGCTAAAAAAGAAAAGCAGGCGCTCTTAACCTTACGGAAATGAACGCCTGCTTAAACTTTTTTCAAAAAGCGGATAATTAGCCTTCGCTAATCGCGCTTACAGGACAGCAATCAACACACGCGCCGCAATCTGTGCAGATTTCTGCGTCAATCACATATTTTCCTTCGCCTTCGCTGATAGCGCTAACCGGACATTCACTTTCGCATGCGCCGCATGATACACATTCATCTGAAATAACATGAGCCATATTTTTTCTCCTTAAAGGTTAATATATTTTCAAATTAAATACTTGGATATTATACAAAAATAAGGCAATTAAGTCAAATTTCAAAATCCCGAAGGGATAAAATTATTATAGCAAAAAATCTAAACCAATAAACAACCCCGAAGGGGTGACACAAAAAACACAATTAGTCGCCGGATTTGGGAGTCTTACTGCCGTTGCATTAATTTAGATAACACTGTATAATATCGGCTATGAGATTTTTGGTCTTAACAATTTTAGTTATTATTTTTTCAGGTTGCGCCGGCTTTTCAAAAAAGAACGTCAATAAAACAACCGCCGGCGGGCTTGTTATCCAGGGATACTATCCTTTCTGGGCACAAAAAAACTGTCCCCCGGAAAAAATCCCTTTCAATTATTTAACTCACTTGAGCCACGCTTTTGTTTATCCCGACGCGAAAGGAAATCTAATTGTCCCGAAGAATTTTCTTAACTCATCTGTTAGCGAAGTTTCTCATAAGAACGGGTGCAAAGCTCTTCTCTGTTTAGGAGGCGGCGGAAAATTCTCCGGCAACTTTTCTTCTATGGCTGCCAGCCCCGATGCCGTTGACAAATTCGTGAAAAACGTTCGCAAGTTTGTAGAGAAAAATAATTATGACGGGATAGAAATAGACTGGGAATTTCCGGACACTCGCTCCGACACAAAAAACTTAACTAATTTATTGCGAAAACTTCGAAGCGCTCTCGGAAAAGAATTCATAATTAACCTCGTTGTGAACGGCACTAAGTACCTTGGAAAATGGATTGATGTTAAATCCGTAATTGATTATATAGATTACTTCGTGATTATGACGTATGATTATCATGGGGGCTGGAGCAGGTTCAGCGGGCACAACGCTCCTCTTTATCCCTATCCCGTCTGCGATTCGTCAGTTAAAGACGGTATAATTTTCTGGCTGAACAAAGGCGCTGAACCATCAAAGATAATTTTCGGGCTGCCGTTTTTCGGAGCTGCTTTTAACAGTTATTCCATTGGAAAAAGTTTCACTCAATTTAAACATATGCATTTTAAAGAAATTCAGGAATTAAAGAGAAAAGGATTTGTTAAAATGCGGGACGAATTGGCTTGTGTTCCCTATCTGAAACAGAAAAACGGGCCGTGGATTATTAGCTATGATGACGAAATTTCCTTAAAAAAGAAAATACGCTTTGCTGCAAAAAATAATTTCGCCGGAGTTATGATCTGGGAAATTACAAGCGACATGGTTAATGGGACAAACGCTCTGCTGCCGGGAGTTTTTAAGGAATGCAGTAAGCCGTTGTAGCCGCGGATTGCTATCCGCGTTTCAGTATTCAGTTCTGCCCTCTAAGCTCTAACCTCTAACTTCTTTCAAAATTCTTTCAACCGGTGTAGCCTGGCTTGCTTCTATCAACTTCACGCCTAACTCATTGCACAGCTTTCTTTTTTCGGCATCGTTCTGCAACTTTCCCGCAAGGGCTTCCGCTCCGCCGAAAGCCGAAACCGCTTTCCAATGCTGCTCGCCTTGAATTTCGAGGGCTATCATTTTTTCAGGAAGAAAAATATCAAGGTGCATTCTGCTTTTGGGAAGCGGGACATGCCTTAATATTTTCATTTTGGGAAACTCTTTTTTAAGCCGCTTCCACCATTGATTTTCAAAGCTGGAAACAGGTTCTCTTCCCGTTCGTTTCGACTGCTGCCACATAACCCAAAAATAAGAACAAACAGCTTTGTTTTCTGAGGATAATTCCATATCGGGTTTTGACAAAGCAATATCGCGGTACTCTTTCCAGACAGCCTTCCAAACTTTTTTGTACTCGTCGGATATTTTGATTTTCGAGCCGAAAAGAAGCGGCCAGTATCTCAGCGGAGGAGTCCTGCCGGAATTCAGATAAGCGGATAGATTTACAGGCTTAGTCTTCATAAAATTAATTGGATTACTGGATTACTGGATTGGTGTACATAAATCCAAAAATCCAATTATCCGTAAATCCGTTCTTTCTTTCTTTCATTATACAAAAAAATTTTTTTGATGCAAAATATTGCAAAAAAAAAACGATATTGTTATACTTTAAAAGTCAGCGTTCAGAACCTAATTCGGCCCGTTCGTCTAGTGGACTAGGACATATGGTTCTCATCCATAAAACAGGGGTTCAATTCCCCTACGGGCTATATTGATTTTAGATTTTTAATTTTTGATTTGAAATAAATCGACTTTTAGATCTTTTAACCTTTAGACCTTTAGACTCCATTTTTATGAACAATCCGGCTCCCAAAAAACGCAGGCCTTGCAACGATTTTCTGCAGTTCCCAGCTGCTCCCGTAGGTATAATAGCCGCTCCGGGCGGACAGGAACTTGCAGCCAAAATTGATAAACAGTTAGTTGAACAGCGCAGATACCTGGTTAAAGAATTTCCAAGGTATGAAGACTGCCCCGGCTTTCTGAGAGATTCCTATATCATTGATACTGAGTGCCCCCGCTTCAGCAACGGTGAAGGCAAGGCAGTAATAAAAGAATCTATTCGCGGATTTGACCTTTATTTTGTTTCCGATGTTGGAAACTTCGGTTTGGAATATGTGCGGAACAACGTAAGTATGTCAATGAGCCCGGATGAACATTTCCAGGATATCAAACGATTAATTTCAGCTTCGAGACATTTGGGCAGCAGAAAGAATGCAATTCTTCCCCTGCTTTACGGAAGCCGGCAGCACAAAATCTCCGGAAGAGAATCGCTTGACTGCGCTTTAGCTCTGCAGGAATTAGTCAATCTTGGAGTTGACAACATAATGACCATTGACGCCCATAATTCGCATGTACAGAATGCGATTCCGAACCATGGTTTTGAAAATCTGCACGCGAACTACCAGCAGATAAAATCTATTCTCAAGACAGTATCGGATTTCAGGATAAGAGATGATTTGATTGTTGTAAGTCCCGACCTTGGCGGGTTGGAACGATGCCGGTATTTTGCCGAGCAATTTGAAGCGGAGCTTACCGCGTTTTACAAAGTCCGCGACCTTTCTAAAGTAATTAACGGAAAAGTTCCGGTAGTAGAGCACAGGTTTTTCGGCGGCTACATCAAAGGTAAAGACGCTTTAATAGTTGACGACCTGATAGCGACCGGGGACAGCGTTCTTGAAGTAGCGGAATCACTGAAAGAAATGGGCGCGAACAATGTTTACATAGTTTGCACTTTTGCTCTTTTCACCAGCGGAATTGAAAGCTTTGACAAAGCTTATAAAGATGGAATGTTCCAAAACTTGTTTGCCACGAACGCGTGTTACGCCAGCCCGCGGCTTTTAGAAGCTGAATGGTTTACATCGGTTGATGTTTCAAGGTTTATTGCCCTTTACATAGATTGCTTCAACAAAAACGAATCCGTGAGCAGGCTGCTTGACAACACATTAAAGATTCGCGCGCTTCTCGAACATAAAGGACTACTATGAATTATGAATTGCAAATTGTAAATTGTAAATTGCCGGAACTCTTGTCATAGGGTTTTGGGAAGGCCATTCTTTCAGTTCAATCCTCAAAATCGCTTACGAAAAAACTGTTTCCATGAATTGCGTAATGCTGATGATTGTAATCTTTCTTATTATCTGGCTCAGCAATCAAATGGATTTGACGGGAGTAATGGAAGAGCTTGTTAAAACGATAAGAGCCAGAGTTTCTTCCCGTGCAGCGCTTGCGGCAATGCCGGCGGTGATAGGGCTTCTTCCCATGTCCGGCGGCGCGATTTTTTCCGCGCCGATGGTTGACAGTTGTGACCACGAAAACTCTTTGTCGCAGGATTTAAAAACTCAAATCAATTACTGGTTCAGGCATATCTGGGAATACTGGTGGCCGTTGTATCCGGGTGTGCTTCTTGCTGTTGACCTGGCGGGAATAGAAATCTGGCAGTTTGTTCTTGTTCAGCTTCCTTTGTGTTTTTGTTCAATCAGCATTGGTTCCTTTTATTTTTTTTAGTGTCATGTCAACAATAAAGTGTCGGCAAAAAGAATGCAAATCTTTTGTAGCCGACCTCGCTGATGTTGGATTTATGGTCGATGTTTTTGCAAGTCTTAACAAGTTTAGTTCTTATCTCCGACCTCAGCGAGGTCGGCTACAACAAACGCAGCTCATTGTGCATTCTAATATTTCGCTTTTACGACATTGCAAGG
>Ga0190283_1000040_pt1 | contig 67887 bp, 68 predicted proteins | sample 48691801_MG_FD_161669 | JGI IMG/M metagenome (GOLD analysis project Ga0190283, IMG submission 161669) | Hydrothermal vent microbial mat bacterial communities from Southern Trench, Guaymas Basin, Mexico - 4869-18-0-1_MG | ecosystem: Environmental > Aquatic > Marine > Hydrothermal vents >...
TGCTATCTTCTGTAGCCGTTCTCGGTGAGGACGGTATATGCATCTGCCGGCCTCAGCGAGGCCAGCTACAACCTGTTCGCAAAATTTATTCCTTGCTATCTTCTGTAGCCGTTCTCGGTGAGGACGGTATATGCATCTGCCGGCCTCAGCGAGGCCAGCTACAACCTGTTCGCAAAATTTATTCCTTGCTATCTTCTGTAGCCGTTCTCGGTGAGGACGGCCACTTCACACTCGCAATCAAAATAAAATCCATCTAACGCTAGAGATGACTGGCAGGAACCGCCTAAAAAAGCACCGCGTTTCTGTCAAGTCCATCGACTTTGTTATATCATTAAATTTTTTTGACAGGATTTACATGATCTACATGATTTAATTAATTTAATTTTTTTCTTTTATCCTGTAAATCTTGTTTATCCTGTCTCTATTTTTTTCGCTTTTCTAACGCCCTTTTGGAATATAACTAATTTTTGGTTGCAAAACATTTTCCAAGTGTATCTGCCGGCCTCGGCGAGGCCAGCTACAAAAAAGGTATCTGCCGGCCTCAGCGAGGCCAGCTACAAAAAAAGTTACAAGCATAAATGGTTCAGGGATTTCGTCAATTCCTGTAAGCAAAAAAGTAGCCGATTCTGCGACAAAAATTTTTACGGAGTCAAAGTTTATAGCAAAAGTTTCGCTTTCGGCGGAATAAGTTGCTGTGCTTTGCGCGCTTATCGAAAAAGTTCCGCTTTCCGCGTAAAAAGTTTCAGCGGCAAGAGCAGAAACACTAAAAATAAATATAAAAATTAAAATTATGTGTTTCATGAAGAAATTAAGTCTATGAATCAAAAGTCCAATTTCAAATTTTAAGTTTCTAATTTCAAATCAATCCTTTAAAACCTGTTTGCCGCAACGCTTCGTATAAAACAATAGAAACAGCATTTGCCAGATTCAGGCATCGCTGTCCTTCTTTCATTGGTATTCTTAAGACAGATTTTTCGTCAGGCTTTAAATGTTCCATGTCCAGACCCGAAGATTCTGAGCCGAAAACTAAAAAGTCTGAATCTTTCCATTCAACATCAGTATAATTATTTTTCCCGTGCTTTGAAAGATAATAAAAATTAAGGTTTTGTTCTTCTTTTTCTTTTTTTAGTTTCAGAAAAGAATTGAGAGAGTCAATTTCTTCGACATCTACAGACGGCCAGTAGTCAAGTCCCGCGCGCCTTAAATGTTTATCGTCAGTTTTAAATCCTAAAGGATGAACAAGTTTTAATTTTGCGCCTGTAACGGCGCAAAGCCTCGCGATTGTCCCTGTGTTTTGCGGGATTTCCGGGTTTACGAGAACAATTGTCATCTTCTTTTTCTGCTGCTCCTTTTTTTTGATTTCCTTTCTTTCGCTGCTTCTTCTCTTTCACCTTTAATATACTCGTAAGTTAAGGGCTCGAAAACAACTTTCTCGGCGTTCTCCAGAAATTCTTTATATCCATCGAGGCAGACTTCCGCTGCTTTTTTTTCTTCTTTTTCCTTTTGGCGTTCTTCTCTAGATTGTTTCTTTTTGTTTTTATCCTTGCGCTTTTCAGTTTTTTCCAGTAATTCATCACGGAGGTCCACATATCCATCAAAAGCTTTCTTTACACCTTCGTCGTCTGCCAGCTCTTTTGTTAAAATAAGAAAAGGCAAAGACCCGTTATGCTGTAAATATTCCACAACTGCTTTGCTTTGCCTGAGGTAATAATATCCCGGCTCGTTTTTTGAAGTTCTCGAAGGATAAGGCCCATGAAGGATTTCCTTAATATTTTTCAATTTTCTTTTGTAAAGCGGAAGGGGATAAAGGCCAGGATATTTTTCTTCAATTAGTTTTAATCTATTTGGTGTAATAACATCACCCTGAAATTTTTCAAGCTGCTGCGGACCATCTTCCTCTGTAAGAACAGAGTCTAATTCAGCAGCAGTTGCCGCAACTCCTACAACAAAAAACTGCGGGAATTTAGGAGTTCTTTCTCCGGAAACGACTTCACTGTATTCATTTAAAACGGCTTTTGCCACCGCGTATGCAACAGCTTTGTCGGCTGTCTGAAAAGTTCCTTTGTCGGCGAGAACAAAAAACTCGCGGGATTCCGGAGATGAAATAACGGTTTGCACAGGCTGCTTTTTTGTCATTCCTGTTTTAATTTTATCCCAAATTTCTTTGTTAGGAATAACATAAATTTTCCCGCGCGTTTTCCCCGGCCAATAGATAAATTTTGACATTAGCAGCATCTCAGTAATCTTGCTGAAAGAGCTGTCCGCGGAAGATAAAACACTTGAGGCGTCAAATTTCTCGGTTTTAGTTTTATCAACTTTGAAGGCCAGGTTTTCGGGATAAATAACAACAAAATTTTCGCTTTCTTCTTTAGAGAGTTTTCCGTACAACTTTTTCGCTTTTCTGGAAGAAATTTCTTTCTTAAAGCGGGTTGCCAAAGAGCTTCCCCCTTTTTTACTCACGGCTTTTGTCTTTTTCAGAAAACCTTCAAACAATTTGTTTGAATCTTTCTGATTATTAAGGTCAAGAATCCCAAGCACTTTTTTCAAAGCGGCGGGTTTGATATTTGAGCCTAGATTATAAATTTCCCGGGCAATTTCTTTATAGTTCGGAAGATGAATTGTTTCTATTTTTTCTTCTGCTTCTTTAACCTGGTTTGTTTCAGGGGTATCAGTTTCTTCCAGGTTATTTGTGTTTTCCGCCAAAGCAACAGAAGAAATAAGCAGGCAGAGAAATCCCCAAACAGCTAATTTATATATTATTTTCATAACCGCGCTCCTTATAAACATTTGGTTAATGCAATTTTACAACTGGTAAAATTTAAAAACACGTTCTTATTATTTAGTTTCAAGAGGAGATTTTACTTGTTTTTCCTTTTTTTCGGCTTTCTTTTTTGCCGCAGCTTTTGCTGCAGCTTTTGCCGCTTCCCTCTTTTTCTTGTTTATTTGCTCAATAAGATGTTCCTGTGTTAATTTATAAAACTCATAATTCATAAGTTTTTTAAAATTTTCATAACTTTTAAATTTTTCTTTTTCTTTCTCTCTTTCCTTCTCATCTTTTGTTTTGTTTTCGTCGTTATTATTATTGTTTTTCTTTTTTTTAGGCCTGACAACTTTTCGCTGTTCAACATCGCGTTGAGCGTCCATGTAAGAAGGCCCGATTTCTTCTTTAAACTCTTTTCCCAAAGCAAGTATCTGAGCAAACAAAATAGTGGAAAGAGGGGCTTTGTTTGTCAGCGTGTTAACTACACATTCCGATTGCCTCAAAAAATAATACAAGTCATAATTGCTGGAAGGAAACTCCTTTGCGTTAACAATCTCATCAATTTTAATAAGGTCTTTTTTCCTTAGAGGAAGCTTGATCCCTTTTTTGGGGCGCTTAACTTTGAAAAGCCCTTTTGGAGTTCTGACTTCTTTAACCTGGAGAGGCTTTGTTAAAGTAATGATCGATTCAAGACCACCGGCTTTCGCGGCTAAACCAGTGCGAAAGAAAAGAGGAAGCTGTGCGGAAGGCTTGCCGGTAATAACTTTCGCGTATTCGTCCAGGACCATTTCTGAAACGGTAAAACCAACAGCCTGGTCTGTAAAATCGTGGATGCCGGGCCCGGCATAAACAAAAATTTCACGAGTGTCCGGAATAGAATAGACATTCTGAACAGGGAGTCCGAACATTTTCGTAATGCCAAGCTGCCTCCAAGTTTCTTTGTCAGCGATAACATAAATTGTGCCCTGAACAGCAGACCAATTTATAAATTGGCTCATAAGAACCGCTTTAACGGAATTTTCGAAAGCAGAGTCAGCGGCTTTCAAAATATTAGTTAAAATATATGAGAAAGGCTGTTTTTTTGTTTTAAAATATTCATATTTAGGCCCGATAATATTGAAATATTTTCCCTGGTATCGTTTGATGCCGTACTTTTTCCTGTAAGAGGTCTGCTTATAAAGCTGTTCTAACTTTTTCCGCCGTCCGCTCTTGTTTTGGGTTTTAACCTTATTGTCGATTTCTCTGCATTTTCTAAAAAGCTCATCAATTCCGCCGGCCTTTTCTATATTCAAGGTTCTTGTATAAATAGTTACGCCCCTTTCATCAACATTGCGAATGGCCTGTTTAACTTCTAAAACAGTCGGTATTTTAATTTCCCCTTTAAGAGCTTTGGGATCAATTCCGTCTACAATTTCCACATCTTCATCTTCAAAAATATCTTCTTCGGTTTCGCAGAAAATATTTTGAGTCAGAAGAAAAAGAAAAAAAACTAATCCGAAAATTATATATTTTTTTTTCATAATATTTTATTGTTAAAAATTATATAGGACATAAAAGACAAAAAGGACGTAAAAGACAATCAATAACAAGTTGTAAACAATAATTTTCAATTACAAATCGAAAATCAAAAATCCAAAATTCTTCTAATGCCCTGTATGACCAAAGCCGCCGGCGCCCCTGGAGGTTTCCGTTAAATCCTCCAAAACTTCAATTTTGGCTTTGCAAACCGGCTGAATAACCAGCTGGGCAATTCTCATTCCTCGTTCTATAACAAAGGGATCTTTTCCAAGGTTTATCATGATAACGCCTACTTCTCCCCTGTAATCACAGTCGATAGTTCCCGGGGCATTAACTATACTTAGACCGAATTTCAGCGCCAGCCCGCTTCTGGGCCGGACCTGGGCTTCAAAACCGGGCTCAATCTCCATTGCGATGCCGGTGGGGACACAATAAATTTCTCCCGGCTCAAGAGTTTTGGCATTATCAACCGCCGCGTACAGGTCCATACCGCTGGAGCCTTCAGTCTGGTAATGGGGGACTTCGAGCCCTTTTCCGTTTTCAAGGAATTTAAACTTAATCAAAGGTTGTTTCATATTTTTATAAGTTAGACGAAAATTTGATATTTAACATTCAAAATAAAAAATAAAGTTTGAAAGTTCAAAAGTTCAAAAGTGAGAAAGTTTAAAAACTTGTAACTTTCGCACTTCTATTTTTTACTTCCTATGACGCCTGTCCGAGCGCCTGTCGCTTCTGCCGGCCGGTTTTCTCGATTTTACCGAGTTCGGGTCAAACGGTTCGTCAAGTTTTCTCATAGTCAGATTTACGCGTCCCCTGTCATCTTTTTCGATAACCCTGACTTTGACGATGTCTCCGACGTGCAATTCATCTTCGATGTTCTCAATGCGGTGTTCGGCGATTTCGCTTATATGAACCATTCCGTCCACTTCGGGGAGAATTTTAACAAAAGCGCCGAAACTCATGATTTTAACAACCTGGCCTTCGTAAATTTTGCCTATTTCAGCTTCTGCGACCAAAGACTCAACCATTTCTTTTCCCGCCTCTGCAGCTTCTTTTCCGTCGCCTGCAATTTTTACAGTCCCGTCATCATCAATAGAAATATGAGTATTTGTTTCTTCCTGAATTTTCCTGATATTTTTGCCGCCCGGGCCGATTATTGCGCCGATTTTATCCGGCGGAACAATAGTTGTAAGTATACAAGGGGCGAGGGAAGTCAATTCTTCACGAGGTCCTGCCAAAGTTTCTTTCATAATATCAAGAATTTTTAACCTTGCTTCTTTTGAGCGTTTAAGAATATCGGCTATAAATTCTGGTTCCAGACCGTTAATTTTCAAATCAACCTGGACCCCGGTGATACCTTTTTCAGACCCCGCGACTTTAAAGTCCATGTCGCCAAAATGGTCTTCGTCGCCAAGAATATCGGTAATCATAATTTTTTCATTTTCAGCGCTAACAAGGCCAACGGAAATTCCTGCCACGGGAGCCTCGATCGGGATGCCCGCGTCCATAAGGCAGAGGCAGCCGCCACAGACAGACGCCATAGAAGAGGATCCGTTAGATTCAGTTATGTCACTTGTAACCCTGACAGTGTAACCGAAATCTTCCGGAACCACAAACTTAAGGCTTCTTTCCGCGAGGTTTCCGTGGCCTATTTCTCTCCTGCCCGGCCCGCGCAGCATTCTTGCTTCGCCTACCGAATAGGGAGGAAAAGTATAATGCAGCATGAACCTTTTGCTTGAATCACCCGCTAAAGTTTCTATGCGCTGTTCGTCGTCATCTGTTCCGAGTGTAGCAACAGCAATGCTTTGGGTTTCGCCTCTTGTGAAGAGAGCCGATCCGTGAGTTTTCGGGAAGAGCCCCACCTCACAATTAATAGGCCGAATATCTTCACAACCGCGGCCATCCACGCGTTTTTTAGTATTTATAATCATTTCCCGCATGCATTCGCCGACTAAATTGTCATATGCTATATCAATAGTCATGGGATTTTCTTCTGCAAACATTTCATTTTTCTCGAGCTCTTCCATCAAGGTAGATTTGATTTCACGCAGAGCGCTGTTTCGTTCATGTTTTCCGGGGATTTGTAAAGTTTCGCTTACTTTATCTTTAAGTTTCGCGACTTCGGCTTTAACAGCTTCCGAAGGAGCAATAGGAACGTATTCACGTTTAGTAATTCCCATTTTCTTCGCGAGCTCTTCCTGTAAATCAATTTGCGGCTGGAGTTGCTCATGCCCGAAACAAATTGCTTTATGGACTTCGTCTTCAGGAGTTTGCTTTGCTTCGCCTTCAATCATAACAACTTTATCGCGGGTTCCAGCAATAACAAAATCAAACTCGGAATTTTTGCGTTCTAATTCAGAAGCGTTGATTTTCATTTCTCCGTCAATTTTAGAAACGCGGACAGCTCCGATAGGGCCGGCAAACGGAATGTCGGAGGCAGTAACGGCAGCGGAAGCCGCGAACATAGCCATAGTGTCAGGGTCTTCGGTTGCGTCTGTCGACATTACTTGCAGCATAATTTGGACTTCGTGAAAATAATCTTTTGGGAAGAGGGGTCGCATAGGCCTGTCAACACACCTCATGGTCAAAATTTCTTTTTCAGTGGGCCTGCTTTCCCGCTTAATGTAGCCGCCGGGGAATTTACCTACAGCGGTAAACCGCTCACGGTAGTCTACAGTTAAAGGGAAAAAATCGCAGCCTTCCCTCAATTCAGCAGGAGAGACGACTGTGGCGAGTATAACCATGTCGCCATGCCGCAGCATAACGGCGCCATGTGCCTGCCTTGCTATCTTTCCGGTTTCAAGGGACAGGGATTTATCAAGATATTGTTTTTCTACTTTTTGCATAATTGGTTTCCTTATTTATTTTAATTAAAACCGCGTACAAAAAGCGTGTCAGCATCAATAAATTCATGTCGAAAAAAAAGAAAAAAGAAAAAGTTCGGCACGACATGTATTTAACTGTCTAATTCTGACGGGAGCTTTTGTACACGGCACGGCCGCCGGCGCTTCCGGCGGCCTGCTGATTTTTATTTACGGATATTAAGAGCTTCAATAATTTCAAGGTACTTTTCTTCAGAACATTTTTTCAAATAGTCAAGAAGTTTTCTGCGCTGAGACACTAATTTCAAAAGTCCTCTGCGGGAGTTGTGATCCTTCTTGTGCTTTTTCAAATGCTCTGTCAGATACGCTATCCGTTTTGTCATGATGGCAATCTGTACTTCCGAAGAACCGGTATCCTTGTCATGAAGTTTGTACTTGTCAATGATCTCTGCTTTTTGTTTTGCTGTAAAAGCCATAACTTTTCTCCTTTATACACGCTGCTTTCAATAAAACAGCCGCTAAACCTTTTTCCGCGCGGTCGCTTAAACGAGCCGCCCAGGTAAAGGCAATTCAAAACGAGAAAGCTCCTTACTTTCTCTCCACAATTAATCTTAACTATATTATATCAAACTCTTTTTATTATGTAAAGATTGACAAAATAACCATATCATTGTAAACTATATATCGATTTTTTGAAGATAATTTAATTTCAAACCGGAGAAAATATATGGCTAAAAAAGCTTTTATTACTGGAATTACCGGACAGGACGGCTCTTACCTTGCCGAACTTTTGCTCGAAAAAGGATACGAAGTTTATGGAACTATTAGAAGAAGTTCCTCTTTTAACACAGCAAGAATAGAACATATTTACAACAATCCTAACCTGCATCTTGTTTACGGCAACCTCGTTGACGGTTCCAGATTGAAGGAGTTGTTTCATGACATTAATCCTGACGAAGTTTATAATCTTGGGGCGCAGTCGCATGTAAGAGTTTCTTTTGATGAGCCGGTTTTTACTGTTACAGCTGACGCGGTAGGCACGCTGAACGTCCTGGAAGCTTTAAGAAAACTCGACAAAACTCCGCATTTTTACCAGGCTTCTTCAAGCGAGATGTACGGCCTTGTTCAGGAAGTTCCCCAATCCGAAAAAACTCCGTTTCATCCGCGAAGTCCTTACGGCTGCGCAAAAGTTTATTCTTTTTGGCAGACCGTAAATTATCGCGAAGCTTACAACATGTTCGCTTGCAACGGGATTTTATTTAACCACGAGTCTCCCCGTCGCGGCGAAACTTTTGTTACCAGAAAAATTACCCGCGCGGCTACGCGTATCAAACTTGGCCTGCAGGATAAATTGTATCTTGGAAACCTTGACGCGAAAAGAGACTGGGGATTTGCCGGAGATTATGTTGAAGCAATGTGGCTGATGCTACAGCAAGACCAGCCGGACGATTATGTTGTTGCCACGGGAGAAACACATTCCGTCCGCGAATTTCTTGATGAGGTGTTCGGCCATCTGGATTTAGACTGGGAAAAATATGTTGAAATAGACCAGCGCTATTTTCGTCCAAGCGAAGTGGATTTGCTTCTCGGGGACCCGTCAAAAGCAAAGAAAATCCTTGACTGGACGCCTAAAACGTCTTTTCAAGCACTCGCTCAAATGATGGTTGACAATGATTTGCAGATTGCAAAAGACGAATTGGCAGTGGCAGAAGCGCGGAAATAATTGCAAATTGTAACCGAAATCTCAGATTTCGAAATGTTAAATTGCAAATAACAAATCAAAAATCAAAAATTCTTATCGTTGGCTACGGGAACCCTTACCGGCAGGATGACAGCATCGGCCACATGATTGCGCGAGCAGTAAAAAAGTGGGCTGAGGATGAAAAAAAAGAATTTTTAAATGTAATTACATCTTATCAGCTTGAGCTTGAAATGGTAGAAGATGTCGCGGCCCACGAGCGTGTTTTTTTTATCGACGCGCATACGGCTGACTACAGTGAAGATTTGGTTTTTGAAAAAGTTGAGCCGAAAGAAAGCAAAGGATTTACAACGCATGTTTTCGGGCCGGGAGATTTGGCGGCGCTTTCGAAAAAGTTTTACAATAAAATCCCGGAAATTTTTATTTTGTCAGTGCCGGGTTATAAGTTTGACATGGGAGAAGATTTAAGCGAGCAAACCAAGCAACTTTCTGAAAAAGCAATAGATTTATTGAAAAAAAAGTTGCTTGAAACTGGAAATTAGAAATTGAAAATTGGAAATCATAAAATCATAAAATAATCATGCCGAAGTGGCGGAACTGGTAGACGCGCTGCGTTCAGGTCGCAGTGGGGGCAACCCCGTGAAGGTTCGAGTCCTTTCTTCGGCATTTTATTTTTCTTTGAAAAATAAAAATGTAACCGAAATCTACGATTTTGAGAATGTAGCGCAAGCGTCTCGCTTGCGAAAAAAATGTAACGGCCCCGAGCACGCAAACGTATCGGGAGGAAAAAAAACAAATATGGAAGTTCCTGTTAAACATTCCAATGATTTAAAATTAGCTTCCGAGTGTTTGCGGGTGAACGAATTCGCCTGGAAAGAATTTTTAGATAAATATAAAGGCCTGTGTTTTTATCTTGCTAAAAAATATAATTCTGAAAATGAATTTGAAGAACCCTTTTCCGATTTTATTATCGAATTACTTGGGTCCCCAATTGGCAAAAAAGGCGCTTTAAGAAGATATGACGGATCAGGTTCTCACAAATCTTTCATAGCAAGCGTTTTTCGATTTGTGCTAATTGACCGGTAACGCAAAAAAGTCATTAAAATCTCCTCGCTTCCTGAAAACGGAATTAACCAAATTGAAGATCCTAAATCTCATTTGCAGCAACTCATTTCACACGAAGAACGACAACTTTTGTCAAAAGCTCTTTCACGTCTCACAAAATCCGAACAAAAGCTCATCAATCTTTATTATTTTAACGAATTGCCTCTTCGCAGCATTGCGGAAATAACAGGAATCGGTAAATCCACAGTCGATCGCAAATTAAAAACCATTCTCAAAAAAATGAAGAAAATGGTTTTAGCCACAGATGAAACACAGATAAAACACGGATGAAAACAAACTAAATTAATTATTCTACCCTAAATTATTCTGCCATAAAAAACTAAATTATTTTGGCCTTGAATTATTTTAAAAACCACGAAGGACCACAAAATCATTCATAAAAGAATATGTTTGTGCATTACAACATTGGAACATTTCGCCAGGTTCTTATATTAACCCCATCCCTTTCATACGATTCATCACCGCCGCAAACAAGATAAGCAGAATTAATATCAACCGGAAGTGTTTTAATATAATTCAAGCCTTTTAAGAATGAAGTCCTAAAAATAGAAGAGCTTTTTATTTCTAAAATATCTATTGAAGTAACGCTGTCATGGATTATATCAACTTCGCGTCCTCGATTATCTCTGAATAAATATAAATGGCTCTTTTTCAAGTTTGCGGAACAAAATATGTAGAAACAAACTATAACGCCGATATACTGTCCATGCTTTGAATTAAAACTTTTAAAGAATGCAACCCCTGGGAACACCGAGCCCCAGCTCGGTAGTTTTTTCAAATGTCAAGCAAAAAAATAACTTTTAATAACACCCGAGCTGGGGCTCGGTGTTCCCAGATAATACTTGCTCCGTTAGGAGCAATATATTTGTAGAAAAAACCGATAGAAAAACGAGTTCGTGCCATAGATACGACATATTTTTCTATCGAAACATTATATTACGTACCTAATGGGACTTTTCGATGATCGTTCCGCGAACTTGAAAAAGAGCCGAAATTTATATCTTTAAAAGAAGTTATCGCTTCGGGAGCAATTTCAATCTTGTCAGCGATAATTTTTGTGTTTTCCGGACCATTACCTGCGAAGAAAATAAATTTTGAAGATATTGACCATTCAGATTCCAGGGCGGAAAATTCTCCCTGTCCTAATTTAATGAGCACAGGCATTTCTTCCGTTGGGCATAAATTTTCCGCAATCGACAAAGCTTGTTGAATGGTATCGACCTTTTCCGGTGATTGAACATTGGCATTTTTGTCAACTGTGATTACGTGAGTAGCAGCGGTAGAAAGTGTTGAATTTGTTAATAAGATTGTTGTGAGAATGATTGTAATTTTTTTCATTTTCAGCTCCTTTTCTTGTTTTAATTATTTTGTTATCAATAATTTTGTCTCAATTAAGTTATGGGCAAACCCTCGATTTTTGTCGCAACCATTTTACCAATTGAATTTCATCATTGTCTTGCTTAGCGGGATTATGATTTTTTGCCTTTTTGGTTATGAATTTTCCTGTTTTTCGTTATGATTTTGACGAAATCAAAAATTTCGGTTACATTTTCAACAGGCCGAGAACCGGCATCTGCCAGTCATGCGTCCTGTTTTACTTTCTTCGTGTCCGTTGTAAGCTTTGTGTAAAAATTTAAAATTAAAAAAGGACACAGCTTCTGCTATGTCCAGCAAATAGGCATTCCACATGCCTGCATAGAAAACACAACGTAACGAAGCCGCGCCCAATTGGACACGTGCTACATTTTGTTTCTATGCCGGTTAATAAAGTGATTTTTTTTTTGCTGGCAATTTGTAACTAATTTTTTCTCAAAAAGAAAAAAAGCGCTATCTATTTTTTTGAAAGAGCTATTTGTCGGGGGAAAATCACGCCGACAAAAATGCTTTATCATAAAATTATATAAATGTCAAATATTTATTTGAAATAAAACCGTTTAAAATGTATAATAATCGTTAAATATGAGTTTGAAAATTCAAAATCAAGAATATAAATTGCAGGTCTTATTTCTGCTTCTCTTTTTTGCTTTTGCTCTTCCGCCGGCAAGCTTTGCTAAATCGCTTAAGGCGCCCGGCGGAGCTTTACACATTGAAAGCAGGAAGTTCGGAAACACAGAATTTATTCCTTTAGATATCGTAGCCGAATCTTACAATCTCGCAATGAAATGGAATCCCGAGTCCAGAAAATTAGAGTTGCGGAACAATTATATAACTTTTGATTTTTTAGCTGGTTCCAGGTTTGTAGTAGTTGATAAAAAAGACGGGCGGTTGATGGATACGTCAATTGTTTTCAGCAAAGGCAGGCCTTATGTCCCTTCAAGTTTTCTCACAAAAACTGTAAAACCCTACAATAAAAGGTTGGTAAAGAGCCGGCCTTCGGGAAGCAGAAATAAGAAGACCGGCGGCGCAAAATTAGTGGTAATCGATCCCGGTCATGGGGGAAAAGACTGGGGAGCTAAAGGCTCATATGGTTTAATAGAAAAAGAGCTTGTGCTGGATGTTTCAAGGCGTGTGCGCGATATTCTTATTAGAAAAGGCATCAAGGTAAGAATGACAAGGAACTCGGATGTTTATGTCCCGCATATTCAAAGGGCAGATGTAGCCAACGACAATGACGCCGATATTTTCGTAAGTATCCACGCAAACGCTGTTACTAAAAACAAACGGTCTGTTAGCGGAAGTGAAACTTACTATCTTTCCAAGGCGCAAAACGCGAGCGCGAGCGCGACTGAAAGGTTAGAAAACAGTTCAATGAAAGAGGATGTAAAGAAAGGCTGGAGCTTTCTCTCATACAGGCTTAAAAGATTTTTTCTTAAAAAGCATTTTAAAACTACGCGTGCCGAATCCATAAAATTAGCAAAAGATATCCAAAACAAATTGAAAAGAACCGCGGTCGGGAAAAACAGGGGAATTCGCCCCGCTAATTTTCTTGTTTTGAGAAGTGTATATTGCCCGTCTTGCCTTGTTGAGATGGGTTTCGTTACTAATCCCGTTGACGCTTCATATTTAAAAAAATCTTCTTACAGGCAGAGAATTGCAAATGCTATAGCCGAGGGCATCATTAATTACCTTTGAGAGAAAATAAATTTGGATTAATGGATTGCAAATTGCAAATTGTTAATTGAAAATTTAAAATCATAAAATTTTTTAATCAGTAAATAACATTGAATTTGTAATCTATAAATTGTATAATTTATACTATGAAAAATAACCCTATAGGAATTTTTGATTCAGGGCTGGGCGGCTTGACTGTTGCAGGAGCGGTTAGAAAGCGCCTGCCTTACGAATCTATAATATATTACGGAGATACTGCCCGGGTGCCTTACGGTTCAAAAAGCCGGGAAACAGTTGTCCGTTTTACATGGGAAGCCGTTCAATTTTTTCTGGATCATAACGCCAAGTGTATTGTCGTTGCCTGCAACACAGCTTCAGCACTTGCTTTGCCTGAAATCAGGGAGAAAATTGACCTGCCAATAATAGGAGTGATAAAACCCGGAGCCTCCGCAGCGGCTAAAAACACAAAAAACAATAAAGTCGGAGTTATTGGAACTACAGCCACTATAAACAGCGAAGCTTACACAGAAGCAATCAGAAAACTCAAGCCGGAATCAATTATTTATGCCCAGCCTTGCCCCTTGTTTGTCCCTTTGGTTGAAGAAGGATGGACCAATCAGGAAATTACTAAACTTATCATTAAGGAATATCTCAATCCTCTCAGGGCTGCAGGAATAGATACTCTTGTTTTAGGATGCACCCATTATCCCCTGCTCGTTGATCCTCTTCGGGATTTCATGGGCGACGGCGTTACTTTAGTTGATTCTGCTTCTACTTGCGCGGGCGAACTTGAAACTTTACTTAAAGAAAGCAATCTTTTAGCTTCAGAACAGGAAAGTGAAGAGTCTTTTTTCGTTACTGACATGGCTACAAGGTTTTCTGAGCTTGGAGCCCGTTTTCTTGGCCGGCAACTCCAGGCAATCAAAGTTGTGGGAAAAGAGTGAAATAATTTTTGATTCAATTTATAATTTCAAATCTCAAATCTCAAATCTCAAATAACATGTTTCTAAAAAAGATAATACTTCCTCTTGCCGCTCTTTTAATTATCACTTTCTTTTCTTTTTCTCCGTGCTTAAAATCCAGCTTCATAAACTGGGATGACAACGAATATGTAACCGAGACCCCGGTTATCAGAGAGCTTTCCTTCGAAAACACAAAAAAAATCTTTTCCTCTTTTTATGTCGGCTGCTATCTCCCGGCAACTATGATTTCTTATTCGCTGGAATACAAATTTTTCAAATTTGATCCTCATGTTTATCATACTGTAAATTTAATTCTGCATTTGCTGAACTGCATATTGGTTTTCTGGTTGTTCTTTTTATTACAAGATTTCCATGAGAAAAAACCTAAAATCTTTATTCCGTTTGTTATCGCTCTCCTTTTTGGAATACATCCTCTTCATGTCGAGTCTGTGGCTTGGATAGCCGAAAGAAAAGACGTTTTGTATTCTTTTTTCTTTCTGCTCTCTTTAATTTTTTATATTTACTACTACAGGCAAAATAAAAAATTAAAGTTTTATTTTTTGTCTCTCCTGGCTTTTCTTTTGTCTATGTTTTCCAAGCCGATGGCAGTTTCGCTTCCGTTGGTTTTGCTGCTCGTAGATTTTTTATTTTATTCACCTTTCAAAATAAAGATCTTAATCGAGAAAATTCCGTTTTTTGTTCTTTCTATTGTTTTTGGAATTGTGGCTATTTTCGGGCAAAAGGCCGCAGGAGCAACGTCTGGCAAAAGTTTCTCTTCAATTCTCGAAAACATTCTTATAGCCTGTCACGGCATAAACCTTTACTTATATAAGCTGCTGCTACCGGTAAATCTTTCGGCAATTTATCCTTATCCCGGAAACATCGCCGATTCGTGTATTTATTCTCCGATTGTGCTTCTCATCATTTTTGGAGGAGCTCTTTTTTCTCTTAAGTACACAAGAAAAATTTTATTTGGTTTTTTATTTTTCCTCGTCACTATTCTGCCGGTTCTAAAACTCGTGCCTATTGGCTACGCAATGATAGCTGACCGGTACACTTATATTCCATTCCTGGGAATATTTTATATAATTGCATTCTGCGGCGCCCGGCTTTATTATAAAAGCGCCGCGCTGAAACATATTGTCACATTATTTTTTATTGTTGTTATTGTAATCTTCGCGTATATGACTTGGAACCGCTGCCACGTGTGGAAAAACGCCATTTCTTTATGGAATGATATTATAAAAAAATGTGAAAATCCGCCTCCTGTTGCTTACAACAACAGGGGAGAAATTTATAGAAGTTTTCGAAACCCATGGAAAGCTATTGACGATTTCAGCAAAGCTATCGCCATAGACACCAATTATTCTTCTGCGTATCTAAACCGCGGCACGATTTTTCACGAGCTGGGAAAAATAGACGAAGCAATTAAAGATTATCACATGGCGTTAAAAGTGGCGCCAAAGCTTCAGCAAGCTTACAACAATCTTGGCAACCTTCACCTGCAGCAGGGGAATTTACCCCTCGCTGTCTCTAATTATAATGCCGCATTAACCATTGCGCCAACCTTTTCGGAATCTTATAATGGCCGCGGCCTTGCACATGCTCGTTTGGGAATGATTGATAAAGCGATTTCAGATTATTTTTCAGCAACTACTTATAACCCTTATCATGATAAAGCGTTCAGCAACCGCGGGCTTCTTTATCAGTCGCTTGGAAATCATGAAAAAGCTGTCGAAGATTTCAAAAAAGCTTTGGAAATTAATTCTTATTTTGCTGAAGCTTATCACCATCTTGCCGTATCCCTTTTTCAACTAAAGCAATTTGAGGAAGCTAAGAAAAATATGAACAAAGCAAAGCAATTTGGCTTGCCGATTGATTCTCGGGCTTATGAAGCTTTTATAAAAAGATGTAATGAAAAAATAAAAATTTCTTATTAAGGGTTATTCGAAAAGAATAAGTCCCGTTAGGTACGGAATATAACTTTTAGCAAATAAAACATTTCGTACCTAACGGCACGAGATATTGATTTCTACAAATATATTGTCCCTCTGGGACAAGTTTTCGCAAAAATTCTAAAATATAATTTTCATTCGAGAAAAATTGGCAATAACAATAAACGCTTTGTGTTGGCTGCCCCTTTTCGAACGGCGCCAAATTAGAATAATTAAAAACTAAATAGTCGTCCCTTAACCTGCCCCGATTTCTACATCGGGGAAAGTCAAATTTGGCTTTATACCGATTTTTAATTAAGTTGGCTCTTGCATAGATAAAAAATAATAAAAAGTTTGTAATATGCTTAAACACTACAGAACTCATGTTTTTTCTTAGAAAAGTCCCATTATTATTACCAAAAATCGGTTTTTAAGGGACGACTAAATAATTATAATACGTTATGATTAATAACAAAAAAATAGTCCTTGTAATGCCTTCTTACAACGCGGAAAAAACACTTGCCGTGACATACAACGAAGTTGACAAATCCGTTGTTGACGAGATTATTCTTGTTGATGACGCAAGCAGCGACGCAACTGTAGAGCTCGCAAAAAAGCTCAATATCCGGACAATTGTGCATAAAAAAAACAAAGGATATGGGGCAAATCAAAAAACATGTTACAAAGCTGCTTTGGAAGCCGGAGCGGATATTATAATTATGCTGCATCCGGATTACCAGTATGATCCCCGGCTCGTTCCGGCAATGGCGCATCTTGTCGCGACAGATTTGTATGATATAGTTCTCGGCTCGCGGATACTCAGCCGGGGAGCTATAGAAGGCGGCATGCCAAGATACAAATATATTGCGAACAGGTTTTTGACCCTTATAGAAAATATTCTGATCGGGCAAAAACTTTCAGAGTACCACACCGGGTACCGCGCCTTTTCAAGAAAAGCGCTTGAATCAATTTCTTTCGAAAAAAACTCCGATAACTTTATCTTTGACAACGAGATTCTTGTCCAGGCTCATAACCGCAGATTCCGGATAGGGGAAATCAGCTGTCCCGCGCGATACTTTGCCGAAGCTTCTTCGATAGGGTTCACAAAAAGTTGTGTTTACGGGTTCGGAGTGTTGAGGGTAGCCTTGCAATACAGGCTGCGAAAATTATTTAAGAAGGAAAGTAACCAAAACCTCTGATTTTGGATGGTTTGACAGCCAACCGCGAATTTCATATAATATTTTTGTGTTTGTGTTTTGATTAAAATCGTTAAATCGCCAAATAGTAGTTTAAATGCCCTCTGATTTTCAAATAACTATTGAGCAGCTCACTTTGCAGAAATTGCTTATTCATATTCTTGGAAAGCTTTCTGTTAATAACGCAAGTTCCGCGCTCGAACAATTAAAAGGCATTATCAAAGAACACAGCCCTCAGCAAGTTGATATAGAACTTTCCAATGTAAGTTACTTTGACAGCGCAGGCGCGGCAGTGTTAATAGAACTCGGGATAACTTGCGAAAATCGCGGCTGTAGCATAGATTTCAAAGGAATGAATCCCGAAATTAAAGGGTTGCTCGACCTACTTGACATTTACGCTCTTTCTCATCCGGATATTATTACACATAAAACCATCCCGGGCTTTATTAACAGGATTGGTGAATTTGTTTTTAAGTTTATTGCAGATTTAAAATGGATGCTCGTTTTTCTTGGCGATTTTACTATCGCTGTTTTATATGCTATTACACACCCGAAATCAATAAGATGGCGGGAAGTAATTTATTATCTTGAAAAAACAGGCGTGGACGCTTTGCCTATTGTTATTCTTATTCAGTTTCTCATCGGGGTAACCATGGCTTTTCTCGGGTCCAGCCAACTTAAGCAGTTCGGGGCTAACATTTATGTGGCAAACCTTGTTTCGCTTGCTATGGTTCTCGGCGTAGGGCCTATTATGACAGCAGTAATAGTTTCCGGGCGCTCGGGCTCTGCTTTTGCAGCCGAAATAGCTACCATGAAAGTTTCTGAAGAGCTTGATGCCATGTCGGCGCTCGGGCTGGACCATCAAAGGTTTGTTGTTCTGCCGAAAGTTGTCGCCGTGGTTATTGCCATGCCTTGCCTTATGGTTATTTCAGATATTGTCGGAATACTCGGAGGAGCTGTTATTGCAGTTACTTCTCTCGATCTTACTTTGACAATTTATCTTGACCAGACAATAAAATCGCTGAAATTTTATATTATTATGCGGGGCCTGGTTAACACTGTTATTTTCGCGTTGCTGCTCTCCGCGGTCGGGTGCATGAGAGGGTTTGAAGCAAAAGGCGGGCCGGAAAGTGTTGGCGAATGCACTACTTCCGCTGTTGTCAGCGCTATTTTTCTTATTGTTGTCGCAAACGCTATTATGACTGTAATTTATTATGGTGGGACAGGGCTTGCCTCAGTTATGTAATGATTAATATTCCTATTATAGAAGTTCAAAATCTTACCGCTGCTTACGGAAACGAAGTTATTTTAGATAACGTCAGTTTTTCCATATACGAGGGGGAAATTCTTGTTATTGCAGGCGGCAGCGGTTGCGGAAAAACTACTCTTTTGAGGCACCTGATCTGCCTGCAAAAACCCGTAAGCGGGAAGATCATCGTTGATGGCCTCGAAATTACAAACCCTGAGTTTGACACTGAAAAACTCGTTGAAAAAACAGGTGTGCTTTTTCAATCAAGCGCCTTGTTCGGTTCTATGACCGTTGCGGGAAATATTAACATTATTCTTGAAGAAAACACAAACCTGCCGGAAAATGTCAGGAAACTGCTTGTAAGGATGAAGCTTAGCTTGGTCGGCTTGTCAGGTTTTGAAAATTATCTCCCTTCCGAGCTCAGCGGAGGAATGAAAAAGAGGGCAGCGCTAGCCCGCGCTATGACACTTGACCCTCACATTTTATTTTTTGACGAGCCGTCCGCGGGGCTTGACCCTATTACTTCCGCGGAGCTTGATAAACTTATTCTTCAATTTAACGCAAGCCTTGGAACAACCATGATTATAGTTACACACGAGCTTTCAAGCATTTTTGCGGTTGCGAACCGTGTTATTCTTCTTGATGAAAAGACTAAAAATATTATCGCGGAAGGCACGCCCGAAGAGCTGAGGAACGACAAATCTAACCCTAAGGCTTACGCCTTTTTTAATCGAAAAATCCCTAAATCAAATGGCAACTGAAACCAGTAAATTTCGTGTAGGACTTTTTGTTTTTATAAGCATCGTTATTTTAGTTTTAATTCTGATGCTTTACGGTTCTAAAACCTACTTTTCTGAGACTAAACCTTACGTCGCTTACTTTAACCAGAGCGTCCAGGGACTTAGTGTAAATTCTGACGTAAAATTCAGAGGAGTTACAGTCGGAACTGTAAGTAAAATCGGACTGGCGCCTGATGGAATACTTATCGAAGTGGTTATGAACATTTTTTATAAGAAATTTTCCCTCGATGTGACTAACAATATCGTCAGGCTTATCACTCCGAACATTACGGGCATTAAGTATCTTGAAATAGAAATGAGGGACGGCAAGCCGGACAAAACCCCGAAACTTAATTTCGAGCCTCCTTATACTGTTATCCCGTCTTATCCTTCTATTGGAATGATGTCGCTGTTTACGCTAATGGAAAAAAGACTGACAGAACTTGATACCAAAGGCATTTCCGAGGGCCTTACAAACGCTCTCGCGATTATCAATTCTTATATTTCTTCGGAAAAAGTAGAAAAAATTGTTGACGACACGTATGTTTCAGTTAAAAAAATCCGGGAAATCAGCGAACGAATCTCTCCCGAAAAAGTAGATAAACTCGCCGAAACAGTTACTGAACTTATGGTAAGCCTTAACCGGTCCGCGGTAATGGCGGAAACTTCTATCGAGCCAATTATGCAGGACTTGAAACGGACTATAGAAAACCTAAGGTCTTTCTCTGAAGCCCTCAAAGACAGGCCTTCACAGACTTTATTCAGCACACCTCTGGAGGAAAAACAATGAAGAAAAAATCGGATTATTGGATTATTGGATTATCGAATTGTTGGATTAAACGCATAAAATCAATTTGCAATTTGCAATTCTTTTTTATATTATTTCTCTCCTTCTTCCTCGCCGGCTGCGGAGCGCTTATCAAACAACCGCCGGCTATTATAAAATATTACCAGATAAATTACCCGGCGCCTCCTCCGGCCAAAGAAAAAATTGACAAAACAATTATGGTCAGGCCGTTTAATATTTCTTCAACTTACAACAGGGACAGCCTGGTTTACACCGACGACTCCTACAAATGCGGGTTTTATCAGTATGACCAATGGATAGCTCCACCTGCCGGTTTGATTTATGAAAAGATTGTTCGCGACCTTCAGGCTACAGACTGTTTTGAAGCCGTTCTTACTTTCGGTTCGTTTCAAACTCCCGATATAAGAATAACCGCGAGCATTGATGAAATCGGCGAAGAAAGAAAACTTGATTCCGCTAACGCTTCCGTTATAATTCATTTTTCTGTCACAAAAACTTCTGTAACTAATATTGCTTCTGAATTTATTATCGGGAAAACCTACAGTTCTTCATTTCCATGCGAAAAAGGAAACATTGAATCACTTGTTTCCGCTATCAGCAAAGCTGTTCAGGCTATTTCCAAGGAATTTATCTCCGACCTGCAAAAAGCAATCTTATTGACAGTTCAAGAGGGAAGGGAATTCAACCAACATGGCCGGCAAGAATTTTTCCGTTCTTAATCCCAATAGACCATTGCTTGCATTCTCCAGGGATAATTATTACAGATAGAATTGTCGGTGAAAATATCGGTTCAGACCATTATCCTTTAATAATTGATTTTCAAATAAGATAAAGTTGCTTTGCAGAATATGTGAAAAGAATTGCCAAAAATATTCCTTCGCGTCTTTGCGCCTTTGCGCGAGACAATTTTAAACCAAAAACGGAAATCCGCAAAGGTGTTTTTTCATTACGGGACACGGACTACGGACACACGCAACTAGCAAGCTGCGCCTACTGGCTCTCTGCATCCTGATTTTGGATGTTTGGCTGATTTGACACGCTGGAAGCGTGTCCTACATTACCTACTTTTTTCCTCGCTTTCTTTTCAGGCGCTGAAATTATTTCAAAGCCTAATGCGGTTAACCGGCCGTCAACTATCCCGTCAAAATTGCAGACAACATGAAAAGCCGCCGCAAGCTGCAGCAAATCCAACAACCTTGCAACTTCTTTCGTTCTGCCTTTAGGCATTTCTTTTTTCTTTTCCTTTCTTTCCTGCGCCACAAGGAGCGCTTTTGTAACAGCGGAGACCTGTTCAAGCGGAGGGCTGAGAAGCTGCTTCGAACTTGGAAGCTTTTCTTCTTTCTTGATATAATTCTGAAGCAGCTCGATAACTTCTTTTTTGTGAATAGGAGTTTGGGGCTTGCCGTCAGCCACTTCCACGCCCCATTCTTTCAGGACCTGCAGCTCGTGGGCGTGAAAATATGAAAGGCCGGCTACTATTACGCGCGCAAAATCTCTCGCTAAATCAAATGCTTCTGATTCATTTAATACCGGGTTGTTTCCGGCAAGCGCGACAAGCCCTAAAATTTCTTCGGCTTCTTTTAACGCCTTTTTCAGAAGATTTTGTTTTGGAAAACTCTCAGAATCAGGCAGGTCTGCTTCGGCGGTTATTAACGCACGAGCTGTTTCTATGATTGCTATATCTGTTCCCGGCCATTTAATTTTTTTTGTTCCTTTAGAATCAAGTCTTATAGACAGCATTTTTTCTCCTTAAACAAATTTCAGAGTTAAATTATTTTAGCCACGAATTCACGAATTAAAGACAAATTGTTTTAAATATTCAATATTATTTTTATGCTGCGGCCTTTTAAATATAAAAAATAATTTATAATATTAATTCGTTCCTAATTCGTGACTTCGTGGCAATTAATTTTAAATAACATTTTACTATTTTATTGTTTGAGTGTCAATTTTTTGCAACTTCTTTATTTCTTTGATATAATTTTAACCACGAATAAACACGAAAACACACGAATTAATAAATTTTTTAAATTTGTACATAGTTTCAATTATTTATACTGGATGGAAAAATGAAAAAGTCCGTTGAAGTTTTTCTTAATGCAGTTGCCGGTAATAATTTGAAAATAATAGAAATAGACAAGAAAAAAATAAATAAAAATGTCTTTGCCAATTTCCGCAATAGTTTTAGCCGCCGGCGCTTCTTCAAGAATGGGGAAGCCGAAAGCCCTCCTCGAATGGAAAGGTTCTACTTTTCTTGAGGTTATTTGTTCAAAACTTTCCGAACTTGATATTCCTCAAACTATTGTCGTAATTAGCCCCCCTTTGTCGAAAACTCGCCGAGGAGAGAAGGCGCCCGGTGGATGTTTTTGTTCCCGCCTTGCGGGACAATCGATCCCGCTGGGAGGGATCGATTGGGTGGAAAACCCTCGTCCGGAAGATGGAATGTTGTCGTCTTTCCGTTGCGGGCTTCGAAAATTAGATTCCAAAGAGACAAATATTATGCTTTGTCTTGTGGACCATCCGGCGGTGGAGTTAGAAACTTACAAGACGCTTTGCGAAAAAGCTAAAAAAAACAAAATTATTGTTCCTGTTTGTGAAAGAATTCGGGGCCATCCTGTAATCTTCGGCGCGGATTTTATAAGTGAATTGTTGGGAATGGACTGCCCCGAAGGAGCAAAAACTGTTGTAAAAGCTCATCCTGAATCAGTTTTGGAAATAGAAGTTGACGACAAAGGAATTTTGATGGATATAGATACGCCGGAAGAATACGAAGCTGCAAAATCGGGAAGTTGAGAAGTTGGGACACTGTTATCCCACAAAAATTTCTACCCACGGAATACACGGATTATCACGAAAAATATATCATTAATTATTTAAATCTTCTGTGTCGTTCTGGGTGTTCCGCGGGCAATTATTGGACCTGATGGTAAATTTGTTTCAAACGAACTCCAAACAAACTCACAATTCTTTTCTTATAGTATCGAACTCGCGCCAGAGTTTTAAATCTTTTTCGGCTTCTTCCGTGTCTAGCAATGTCAAAGCAAAGCCCGAGTGTGCAATGACATAATCTCCCACTTTAGGATTCTCGATAAAAGAGAGATTAATCATCACTTCGCTTTCGCCAAATTTGACTCTGGCTTCTTTTTTGGAAGTAATTTCTACTATTTCTCCAGGTAAAGCTAAACACATAATATGGTTAATTAATTCCTGCTAAAACCGCCTGCCCGATGGACAGGCCTGCGTCCGACGGAGGCGCCTTTTTCGAAACTATAAAATTTCCCTCTCCAAAAAGTTCTTTAAGTTTGCCTGTTAATCTTTTGTTCCAGAAGACTCCGCCGCTGCCGAGAATCACAGAAAATTCGTGTTCTGTCTTTAGTTTTTCGCAAAGCTCAAAAACAGTTTGCGCGACAGAATCATGAAACGCGGCAGCTATTTTTTCTTTTGGAATTCCGGAAGAAATATCTTCTGAAATTTCTTTAACCATTTGTCGCCAGTCTAATTCCCATAAATCTTTCTCGTTTTTATCAAAATCAGAGATTTTGGTTACATTCTTTTTAAAAGGCAGCGAGTAAAACTTGTCAGGTTTTGTCTCCCCTGCAGCTTTTTCGAGGGCTATTGCCGCTTCGGCTTCTTCACGCGCGTAAAAACAAAGCCCAATCAATGCCGCGACTCCGTCAAACAACCTTCCCAAGCTTGAAGAAACCACAGCAGGGGGTAATTCTACCATTTTATCAACAATTTTCCAAGTTTGGGCATCAACTTCTTCCGGCTTTTGAAAATTTTTTATGCCTGTTTCCTTTGCCAGCCCAAGAGCTATCCGCCACGGTTCTTTAATTGCGGCTGTTCCTCCGGCAAGAGGAATTCGCCTAAAGGCTGCAACTCTTGAAAATCCTATTTCTAAAGAGCCTGAAAAAAGCTCACCGCCCCACATAGTCCCGTCAGTTCCGTAACCTGTGCCGTCAAACGCGAGCCCTAAAACATTTTCGCAAATTCCTTCTGCTGCCGCGCAGCTTGCGATGTGCGCTTCGTGGTGCTGGATGCCAACTCGTTTAGCTTTCGGCCACACATCTTTTCGCATAGCAACTTTAGCAGAAATATATTCCGGATGAAGGTCGTACGCGATAATTTCCGGGATTATTCCAAACTGTTTCGGCAATTCTTTGACTAATTTAAAATAAGCATCAAAACAATCTTTCTCTTCAAGATTTGGCAAAACATCAGAAATCACCGCCGTTTTGCCACATGCGCAGCAAACGGTATTTTTTAGTTCTCCGCCAAGCGCAAGCACAGGTCGCGGAACAGGTTTTGTAAGATTAATAATCATAGCCACAAATTTTACGAATTAATTATTTTTTAGCCACAGAGAAATTTGACTTTAAGGTCAATTTTTTGGTGAAATTTTCGTTCTGCAACTTAATCGTTCTGCAAAAAAAAGGGGGATGGTTACTCGAAAAAATTCTTCCAAAATAACGCAGATGGCAATCTGCGGCTACATTTTTAATTTCTTAATTTCCAATTTTTCCAGTTTCGAATTTCGTTTTGCCGGCGACAATTGTCTGCACAACTTTGCCGTAAACTTTGTTGCCGTTAAAAGGGCAGTTTCTAGATTTTGAAAAGAATTTTTCCGAATCAATTGAGTATTGTGATTTAATGTCAAACAATGTAATATCTGCGTCGGCTCCTTTTTTTAGAGAACCTTTATTTTTCTGATTGATAATTTTTGCAGGTTTTGTGGAAAGAAGCTCAATCAATTGTGATAAAGAAATTATTTTATCTTCTTTAACAAGTTTTGTGAAAACAGCCGGAAGAGCAGTTTCCAAGCCGATCACGCCGTCGGGCGCGTAGTCAAACTCAACATTTTTGCTGGTGATCGTGTGCGGAGCATGGTCTGTGGCAATAGCGTCAATCGTTCCGTCAACAAGGCCTTCTGCAAGAGCCTGTCTGTCGCTTTCAGTTCTTAACGGCGGATTCATTTTAAAGTTAGTGTCAAAGTCCGAAAGCGCTTCATCAGTTAAAGTGAGATGATGTGGAGTAACTTCGCAAGTAACATTTACGCCTTGGTTTTTTGCGTCTCTGATAATTTGAGTTCCATTTTTTGTAGAAAGATGAGAAATGTGTAGTCTTCCTCCTGTATATTTGGCAAGGATAACGTTTCTTGCAATCATCACATCTTCGCAAGCGGAAGGGATGCCTCGCAGCCCGAGCTTGGTAGAGAAAAAGCCCTCGTTCATAACTCCTTCGTTTTTCAGTTGTAGTTCTTCGCAATGTTCCATAATTGGAATAGGAAACATTTTTGAATATTCAAGCGCGGTGCGCATGAGGCACGCGTCCTCGACGGGGCTGCCGTCGTCAGTAATTGCCACAACTCCGGCCTGGACAAGTTCGCCTATATCCGCAAGTTCTTTTCCTTCGCGTTTTCTTGAGATAGTGCCTGTAGGAAAGACGTTGGCAAGATTAACCCGATTGGCTTCGAGATTAATAAATTTCACAGTAGAAGCATGGTCAACGGGCGGAGTAGTGTTCGGCATACAAACAATTGAAGTAAAGCCTCCTGCGACAGCTGCGCGGCTTCCTGTTTCTATGGTTTCCTGGCCTTCGCCGCCCGGTTCCCGCAAGTGAACATGCAGGTCAATAAAGCCTGGGGAGACAACAAGGTTTTCCGCGTCAATAACTTCATCGGCATTAAAATCATTTTTAGGATTTCCTTCACCAAAATCAGAAATTTTTCCGTTATCGACAAGTATCCAACCTTTAATGTCCAGGTTTTGTAAGGGGTCAATTATATTTCCGTTTTTAATAATAATTTTCATGATGAGAGCGTTTCCGGGTGAAGAGTTGTGCCGCCGGTAACAAGAAAAAGGACAGCCATTCGAACAGCTAGTCCATTTGTTACCTGTTCAAGAATAACGTTATTAGGGCCGTCAGCAACCTGGCTGCTGATCTCGACGCCTCTGTTAATGGGACCAGGGTGCATGACAATAATATTTTCGGGAATATTTTTCATTTTTTCGGAGTTCAGACCGTAAATTTTCGCGTATTCACGAAGCGAAGGAAAGAGGGGTTTTTTTTCGCGCTCGCGCTGAATTCGCAACATGTTTACTGCATCGGCGTCTTTAAGAGCTTCAAACAAGTCGTGGGAAACGTCCACATTCATATTTTCCACAAGCCTTGGAATAAAAGTTGGCGGGCCGACAATTGTAACTTTCGCTCCGAGTTTTGTGAGTCCCCAGATATTAGAGCGCGCGACGCGGCTGTGAAGAATATCCCCGACAATAACAATTTTTTTGTCTTTAAGACCTCCGAGCTTTTTTCTTAAAGTAAAAATATCGAGAAGCGCCTGAGTAGGGTGTTCGTGCGTGCCGTCTCCAGCGTTTACTACACTGGATTCAATGTTTCTCGCGAGATACAAAGGCGAGCCTGCGACAGAATGCCTGATAACAATGACATCAACTTTGTAAGCGCATAGGTTCCTGACAGTATCGAGAAGCGTCTCGCCTTTTTTTAGGCTTGAAGTGGAAGTGCTTATATTAATAATATCCGCGCTAAGGCGTTTTTCGGCGAGCTCGAAAGACGCGCGTGTTCTTGTGCTCGGCTCATAAAAAAGATTAACGATGGTTTTACCGCGAAGCGCCGGCACTTTTTTTATCGCCCTTGCGCTTACTTCTGAAAAAGAGAGAGCGGTATCAAGAACAGTAGTAATTTCTTCCGCGGTCAAATATTCGAGTCCTAAAAGGTCTTTTTTGTTCCAGGACATAATTTAGTTTTCGGGTTCATGGATAAAATTTGTCCGCAGCGCGGAACAAATTTATTTTCGAGTTTTAATTTACCGGTATATAGTTAATTATCAAATTTCAAGTTTCAAATCCACCTCCCCCCTTTACAAAAGGGGGATTTACATATCAACAAGTTCGACAGAGTCTTCTCCATCCAGTTCCGAGACTTTTACAGAGATTTTATCAGTTTTTTTAGTTTCCACTTTCCAGCCCGTGAAATCCGGCTGAATAGGAAGTTCGCGATGCCCTCTGTCAACAAGCGCTAACAATTTAACGGCGTTCGGCCTTCCGAAATCCACAATAGCGTCCAGCGCCGCGCGAATAGTTCTGCCTGTATAAATAACATCATCGACAAGCAAAACATTTTTGCCGTCAAGATTAAATGGGATATTTGTGCTGTGGACAGTCGGCTGGTCTGTAACCATTGATAGGTCGTCTCTGTAAAAAGTGATATCGAGGACTCCGAGGGGGATAGAATTTCCGGTTTTATCTTTTATTAACTCAACAATTCTTTCAGCGATTTCAACTCCCCGGCGCTGTATGCCAACAATGATAAGAGCGGAAACATCAGGACAGGTTTCGATAATTTCTTCAGAAATAAGTTTTAGTTTCTCCGCTAAAGCCGCAGAGTCAGCAAGTAATTTTATCACTTTTGCCTCCTTGTTTTTACATCAGGAGATTATATCATAGAGAGGCAATGATGTCAACAGGTTTTTTGTCTTGGGGTAGAATATCCAGCCGATAATCTGCATAACCGCAAGATACAGGCAGAAAGTAATGATCGTGCCGATTTTATCCATTCTTAAAAAGATAAATTTTTTGACGCTGAAGAACACAGAAAAATTATGATAAATTATAAATAAAATAAATCATAAAAATTCATAAACCAGCTGAAGCGGGACAGCGTCTTTCCGCGTCAAAACTATTCAATTAAAACAAGTCCGTAATAATTCTGTTCGCAAGTTTGGTCTTTGACGACTTCTATAGGCAAACCATTATTCTTTACGGTCTGAAAAACGTCTAAACCGCAAGCTTCCATAGCCGGCCTGGCTTCAATGGGGTGCAGGCATCCAGCTTTTCCCAAGTTGCATTTTTCGCAAAATCTGCACGGCCCGGAACTCATTGCAAAAGCTTTATAAAACCCGTCAAGAAAAGCCCGGCGTTCTATTTCTATAACTATTTGAGCTATAACTCTGTGATCGCCGCAATGAATTAGGAGCGCTGTTTTGTATTCTTTGAGAGCTTTAGCCGTTTCTTCAGGCATAGGAGAATGCGGCGGACAAGTAAACCGTTTGTTGTAGCCGCCGCAGCCGAACTGGCATTTCAGCCTAACCCAATTTGCAGTGACAATTGTGTCAGCACAAATTTGTTTCGCGTTATGCGCTCCAAGCTCGATAGCTTGTTTGATGTAATCTTCTATTAGATTATTTTCAGCCACGAATTCTATGAATCATTATTTTTTTTGCAAAAAAATTAAACCATTGTGAGTTTTAATCGCTTTGTTAAGCTTCTTCTTTTTTGCACGTACAGCGGGAAGCCAGCAAATTGTAGAGCCAGGCAAAAATCAAGCCGCCGATAAAACCGTCCGCAAGCGCCCAGACCAGGCCGATAAGGCTTCCGACAGGAGTGACGGTATAACCCCTGTAGATTCTTCCTAAGAAGATTATTTGCGTGGAAGAACCCTCAAACATAATGATCCACCATGTAATGAGGAACAGCCCTATCCCCCAAATGATAGCGCAAGTAAGCGCGAATGCTTTGACATTTAACTTCATAGTAACCTCCTTTTGTTAGGTGTATTTTAATATTATCAAAAATAACCTTCAGTTGCAAATTTCCCGGCTAAATTTATTATTTCCTCTATTTTCCTCTTTCGGTTTTTCTGCGCATGGCTCTTATGTGGTCATACTGGAAATGATAAATATTTTCATTTTTTTTGTAACCTATCTGTGTCGCGTAAAAAAGATACAGATAGTTTGTTCCGTTAACTTTTGTAACTAAAGTTTGAGGCACATGATTAGCACAGGCATCTTTGTCGGGCGGTATAAACGGAAGTTTTTTCCAATGGATGCCGTCTGAAGAGACAGCTTCGCGAAGTTGGCGGCCCATCCAATGTGATTGCCCTTTTTTTATCGGATAACCTGTCGAGTCGGCAAATGCAATGTGCTTGTTATTTATTTTAACAATTTCGGGATTCAGCCAGTTTTCAATAAGAGGCAGTTTCAAATCATGTTTAATTTTAAATCCGTTCTTTTTAGTAAATTCCCGTTCCCAGAATAAACTTCCCATTTTAAAAGATCTTTTGAGCGGGCGTGAAAAATGGCGTCAGTTCCAGGAATATTAGGATTCGCTGTGCCGGTAGCCCAGCCGAAAAACCACATTTTGTATTTGTAATCACCACCGGTTTCAATAACGCAGGGGTTGTACATATTGTTGAAATTGTAAAGCAGATTTTGGCTATTCGTAAAAACGAGTGGGTAAGGCTAAAGATTTTTCCGTTTATTAGTTCGTCTTGGCACATTTGATATTTTCCCGATTTTTTTGTAGCCGACCTCGCGGAGGTCGGATTATTAATTCCTTTTTTTCTAAAAGGTCTATGAAGTCGGTGTATGCGTCCCGCAATGCCGGGATTCTGGCAAGTTCGGCGGATTGTAAGTATTAGCAAGTCCAATTTTTATTTCCGACCTCAACGAGGTCGGCTACAAGACGCATGGTTGTCAAGGGGGTTAGAAGATTTTTTTTTGGCTTTTAAATCCCGAAAATCGAACTGCACCCATCAAGTTGGGCGATTTATTTAATTTGATGTTGTTTATCTAAAAAGCTTTTGATATAATATCCGGGTAAGGTTTTGTGTTGAGTTTTATTTCCGTTATATTTTATGAACGAGCATATTATCATTCTTGATTTTGGTTCCCAGTATAATCAGCTTATAGCCCGGCGCGTGCGTGAGCTAAATGTTTACTGCACGATAGAACCGCCGGGCATTTCCGCGAAAGAAATTAAAAAAAGAAAACCGAGAGGAATTATTCTTTCAGGCGGGCCTGCAAGTGTTTACGCTAAAAACGCTCCTAAAATAGACCCCGGTATTTTTGAGCTTGGAATTCCCGTGCTTGGAATTTGCTATGGCATGCAGCTGATGTGTAAAACTCTTGGCGGAACAGTAAAATCTTCCAACAAAAGAGAATACGGACGCGCCAATATCAAAACTAATAAAAAAAATAAACTGCTTTTCGGGTTGCCGAAACAATCTGTAATCTGGATGAGCCACGGAGACAAAGTTACCGCTACTCCTGAAGGATTCACGGCGCCGGCGTCTTCCGGGAACACTAAATTCGCGGTTATTGCCGATGAAAAACGCGGCTTTTACGGCGTACAGTTCCACCCTGAAGTAAAACACACTGAAAAAGGCAAGCAGATTTTAAAAAATTATGTGATTAAAATTTGTGGATGCAAAGGCACATGGACAATGAAGTCTTTTGTCCGGCAGCAGATCAAACAAATCCGTAAAACTGTTGGAAAGAAAAAGGTAATTTTAGGGCTTTCCGGAGGCGTTGATTCTTCTGTTGTCGCGCTTCTACTGCATAAAGCAATAGGTGGCCAGTTAACCTGTATTTTTGTTGACAACGGGCTTTTAAGAAAAAACGAGGTGCAGCAAGTTGTTGATACCTTTTCAAAAAACTATCATATTAAACTGCGAGTAGCTCATGATTCAGATGTTTTTCTCAAAAAGCTCCGTGGTGTTATTGAACCGGAAAAAAAGAGAAAAATTATCGGCAGGGAGTTTATCAAGTCTTTCGAGCGGGAAACAAAAAAAATCGGAAAGGTTTCGTTCCTGGCGCAGGGTACTTTGTATCCCGATGTTATAGAAAGCCGCTCAGCTTTTGGCGGACCTTCGGCTGTTATAAAATCGCATCATAATGTAGGCGGGCTGCCGAAAAAAATGAAGTTTGACCTGTTAGAACCGTTAAAAGAACTTTTTAAAGACGAAGTGCGTGCGGTTGGAAGAGAGCTCGGGCTGCCCAAGGTTATGGTAAACCGCCACCCTTTCCCCGGCCCTGGCCTGGCCGTGCGGATTCTCGGCGCTGTTTCTAAAGAACGGCTTGATATTCTCAGGGAAGCCGACGCTATTTTTATTGAAGAACTGAAAAAGTCTGGATGGTACTCAAAGTCATGGCAGGCGTTCGCTGTTCTTCTGCCTGTTCAGACTGTTGGAGTCATGGGCGACGAAAGAACTTATGAGGATGTTGTTGCTCTTAGAGCGGTTGATTCGGTGGACGGAATGACTGCCGACTGGGTTTCTCTTCCCCACGAGTTTCTTGGCCGCGTGTCCACAAGAATTATTAATGAAGTTAAAGGCATAAACAGGGTTGTTTATGATATTTCTTCAAAACCACCAAGCACTATTGAATGGGAGTAAAATAATTTTAGATTTAAATACTAAATTCATTTTTTTTGCAAAAGAAAAATTAAAAAAAAATGAATTTCCTAACCTGACGAAAACATATCATGAAGATAATTTATTTAAGCGGTCCTATTATGGACGAACATGAAGGCGACGCCAGAGAATGGCGCGACACAGCAAAAAAACTCCTCGGCGAAAAATTCTTTTTGCTTGACCCTATGCGAAGGAACTTTAAAGACCGTGAAGTTGACAGCGCGAACGAAATTGTCAGGTTCGATCTTCAAGACGTTGAAGAAGCAGACATAATTCTGGTAAATTACAGCAAACCAAGCATAGGGACTTCCATGGAAATTTTCCATGCTTCTCATAATCTTGGAAAATTCGTCGTGGGTTTTTCCCCTTTTGAGTTTTCCGAGTGTAGCCCGTGGATGGTAAAATACTGCACAAAAATCCTTCCGACTCTTGAAGAAGCCGCGGATTATATTTTAAGGCACTTTATATAAAAATTGAAACGATTGAAATGATTGAATCATTTCAATCATAAAATCATAAAATTCATTAAATAGTTATGAAAGGAATAATACTCGCCGGCGGCGCCGGCACAAGGCTTCACCCGCTTACAAAAATTACTAGCAAACAGCTTCTGCCGGTTTATGACAGGCCTATGATTTATTACCCGCTTCAAACTCTTCTTGACGCGGGAATAACGGAAGTTCTGATAATTGTCGCTCCTGAAAGCGCTGGAGACTTTCTTAAACTTCTCGGTTCCGGGAAAGATTTCGGCGCAAGGTTCTCTTATGAAATTCAAGACAAGCCGGAAGGTCTTGCCCAGGCTTTTATCATCGGAAAAACTTTTATAGGCAGCGATAATGTAACAATGATCCTCGGCGACAACATTTTTGTAGGCAACGAAACGTTTCTGAAAGAAGAAATAAAAAGTTTTGAGTTCGGAGCCCGTGTTTTTGCCAAAGAAGTTCCTGACCCAGAAAGGTTTGGAGTTGTCGAGTTTGATGACAAAATGCAGGCGGCTTCAATTGAAGAGAAACCGAAAGAGCCTAAAAGCAACTACGCTGTTACTGGCCTTTATATTTATGATAACTCAGTTGTTGAACGTTCTGAAAACCTGGAGCCTTCTGCGCGCGGAGAACTTGAAATTACTGACTTGAACAGGCTTTACCTTAGTGAAGGCAGACTCGACGTATGTATTTATGACGGGTTCTGGCTTGACACGGGAACTTTCGACACGCTTTTAGACGCGGGAATAAAAGTCCGAGAACAGAAATCCGGACTGTCCGAAACGAAGTAAAAAACGGGTGCCCAACACTTTTCCTTTATAATATTTCCTTTATAATATAATGACCAAACATATTTTCATAACAGGCGGGGTAGTATCTTCCCTTGGAAAAGGGATAACCGCGGCGTCAATAGGCATGCTTCTTAAAAACCGCGGATTAAGTATTCGTCACCAAAAACTTGACCCTTACATTAATGTTGATCCGGGTACAATGTCCCCTTTTCAGCACGGAGAAGTTTATGTAACCGAAGACGGCGCGGAAACAGATCTTGACCTTGGCCATTATGAAAGATTCACCGGGATTCCCTGTTCCAGAAATTCAAACTACACTACCGGCCAGATTTATCATTCTGTTATTTCCAAAGAGCGCCGGGGAGATTATCTTGGAGCCACTGTCCAGGTTATTCCGCACATAACCAACGAAATCAAAGAAGCTGTTCGTTCTATTGCAAGTGATGACGTGGACGTCGCGATTACGGAAATAGGCGGGACAGCAGGCGACATTGAGTCTTTGCCTTTTCTTGAAGCTATTAGGCAGTATTATCACGAAGCAGGAAAAGGGAACGCCCTTTTTATTCATTTGACACTTGTTCCGTATCTTCATGCCGCAGGTGAGATGAAAACAAAACCGTCTCAGCAGTCTGCCGGCGTTCTAAGAAGCATAGGCATCCAGCCTGACATTATGATTTGCAGAACCGAGCAGCACATGACCGAAGAACATTTCGGAAAAATTGCCCTGTTTTGCAACATAGCACGTGACGCGGTAATAGAAGAAAAAGATATTCAGCATTCGATTTATGAAGTTCCGGTAGAACTGCAAAAACAAAAATTGGATGATCTTATTTTAAAATATCTCAACATTAAAAAACCCGAGGCAAACATAACTTCGTGGAAAAGGATGATTACCGATATTAAAAGCGCTGAAGACGAAGTCGAAATAGCGCTTGTCGGAAAGTACGCCCGGCTTAAAGACGCGTATAAATCTATTTATGAAGCTTTGGACCATGCAGGTTTTGCTTTCAGAACAAAAGTTAATGTTAAGAGAATAGAAGCTGAAGAAATAGAAAAAAAAGGCGCGGAACCCATGCTGAAAAAGATGTCGGGGATTCTCGTCCCAGGCGGGTTTGGACAAAGAGGAACCGAAGGGAAAATCCAGGCTATCGAGTATGCAAGAAAAAATAAAATCCCGTTTCTCGGTTTGTGTCTCGGTATGCAATGTGCTGTTATTGAGTTTGCGCGCAATGTTTGCAAATTGGAAAAAGCAACTTCGGAAGAATGGCTACCGAAAGCGGAGCACAAAATTATCGCGTTAATGACTGACCAGAAAAAAATTGACAACATGGGCGGAACCATGAGACTTGGAGCTTACCCGTGCGTGCTCAAAGCTAAATCTTTGGCAAGAAACCTTTACCGGCAGGAACAAGTTGACGAAAGGCATCGCCACCGCTATGAATTTAACAATATTTACAGGGAACTTTTCGAGAAAAAAGGAATGGTTTTTTCAGGGTTGTCGCCGGATGAAAGGCTTGTGGAAATTGTTGAACTGAAAAAACACCCTTTTTATATTGCTACTCAAGCTCATCCGGAATTCAAGTCTCAGCCCACAAAACCGCATCCAATGTTCAAAGGATTTATTAAAGCGGCTATTGATAAGAAGTAATTTGAAATTTAAAAGCCAAAAAATTGTGACACAATAAAACAAAATGTTAACAATTAAATAATCCAGGTGAAATTATGCGACATTGCTTTAAAATAATTTTTATTTGTCTATTTGTAACACTATCAGCTTTATTCGCGGATGCCAATATTGTGGAAGTTTCACAAGTTGCTGCTGCCAAACTTCCTTATTACATAAACCGTTTACCGCAGGATATGTTGAAAGAAATAGGCGTTAAGTCTGTCACACAACTTGAAAATGCAACTCTCGGCAAGCCATGTCAACTTTATTCTATAACTCCGTCAACTTTAGAAAATTATAATCTTACTAATTCTGTTGATGATATTCTACGTCCAACATCAATGTGGTATATACCTGTTTTTCATGACGGAAAACCGATTGCAATGCTTATTGTTGATAAAGTTAAAGATAAATGGAAAGCCGTTTCGTTCGGGTATTTTACTTTGGCTTCTGCATGGAATAAAGTTACTCAACAATGGCCTGACGAAATATTTGGAACTAAACTTATTGTTATGTATCAGGCAAAAACCTACTTGTTTTCTGTATCAAAAAACGCGGAACAAAGTCTTACTCCGCTTAAATTTGAGGCTACCAGTTCAACAAAAACAACTGGCGATAAAATATCTTTAACATCTCTTTCTGATGGCATTATCTGGTTGAAAAAAAGGATAAATTAATTCTATGGTAACAATACCTTATATTCGAAAATTAGTCTGTATAATATTTATTTGTGCCTTAAATACTGTATATGCAACTGTTTTGAATGTCCCGGAAAAATTCCAGGAAGAAAATCAATGGTGTTGGGCGGGTGTTTCTCAAGCCATTCTTGAATATTATAATGTTATAACCTCTCAAACCGCAATTGCTCAATATGGAACTGAAGGCGCTAATATTTGGAACTGGCTTTATGGTAGTTCTTCAAGCCCAACCCGGCGCGGAATAAACATGATATTAGAAAATTGGGGCGTTGCAAATACTTATGGTTATTACATCCTTTCAAAAATCGAAGTTCAAAATGAAATTGATGCTCTGCAACCTTTTGTAATACGATGGGGTTGGGATTCCGGCGGCGGGCATTTTGTCGTTGGAAGAGGTATCGAAACTAATGATGTTTATATTATGGACCCCTGGCCGGGAAATGGATATTCAATTAATGATTATAACTGGGTTGTAAGCGGAGGGGGACACACCTGGACACATACTCTTGAAACTGTTATTCCTGAACCGGGATTTATTATAACATTTTTGTTTTTTGGAGTATTTGTCGCAAAAAAACAAAAGTTCCAGAGCTAACGCACTCTCTTTAATTTATACATCAGAACAGCCGTTGCGGTAAATCCATCTACAATTTCATTCTCGGAAAGCATCTTAATAATTTCATCAAGACTAAACCACCGAATTTCGCAAACTTCATCTGTGTCAAAATTTTCTGATACCTGTTTTAAACCTCGTGCGACAAAAACATTAAAATAGTGATCACTTCTTCCTATTTGAGGGAAAAACTCGTAAATATGCTCAAAAGAATCTGCATCATAACCTGTTTCTTCTATTAATTCTCGCCGGGCGCCTTTTATTAAATCTTCAGCTTCATCAAGATTGCCGGCGGGAATTTCCCAGCTTAATTGTCCTGCCATATAACGGTACTGAAGTGTCAAAAGTATTTTGCCGTCATCTCTTACCGGCAAAATCCCGGCTACTTTCATTGGAAATTCAAGCGCGTGGTAATCTATTTTTTTCCCGCTTGGTAATTCAAGTGTATCAAGATGGTGATTTATCCATTCGGATTCTACAAGTGTTTTTCTGTTGTGACGTTTCCACATCTTAATTTGTAAATTTAATAATTTGTTAATTTTCAATTAGCCAATTCGGCAATTATCCAATTAACCAATTACTCCCTCCCAATGCAAAACTTCTTCCAGCGAAAGTTTTGTCGGTTGCGCAGGATGATTTTCCACAGAATAGCCCAGGGCGATTGATGAAACTAAAGTATAATCATCAGGAACATTTACAAGTTCCGCTATTTTGCCGATATAAGGCTTTTTATCGCCGGCGATCCAGCAAGTTCCCAGCCCCAGAGCAGCAGCAGCAACTAAAATATTCTGAGTTGCCGCACAGCCGTCTTCAAGATAATATTTTGCGTCGGCTTTGCAAAAAACGAGAATACAGACAGGCGCTTCTTTAAGAAAATCCGCGTAATCATTTATTTCGACAAGTTTGTTCAGTTTTTCACGGTCGGTAACTACAACAAATTGCCATGGCTGCACGTTTCGCGCAGTTGCCGCAAGCCTTCCGGCATCGACAACTTTTTCGATTAATTCTTTTTCTACAGGTTTTGTCAGATATTTTCTGATACTTTGACGTTTTTTTATTGCGTTTAAAATTTCCATAATGTTAATTACATGTTTTATTATTGTTGTCCAATTGATCTTTATATGCTTTGCATGCAGGACAATCGTTTTCCAATTTTTTCATTTTCTCCGCGTATTTACTATTAGGAAAAAGCCGCGCCGCTATGCAAAACGGACAAACTTTACATATAAATGCTAAAATTTTATTTTTCATAATTTTTTGATTGTTTCCAAAGATTGTTATTTATAATCTGTTTTTTTGTTTTGAATCCTATTAAATGCGTTTTGGCTTTTGAGTCGCTCGCGCCAAACTTCGGTACTGGAATAAAGTCAGCAACTTCTATCCATTTTTCCGCATAAAACTGTTCTTTTGCTTTCTGCTGATTTGTTATAATCTTTACTTCAATTATTTTAGCAAATTCCAGCAAATAATCAATATGCCAACGCTTTTTCTTTTCTTTTCTGCGATGCCTTTCTATTCTTTGACATAAGTTTTTCTGGGCTGAACCGACATAAACATAAAATCCCCGGGGGAAAAAGTAATCTTTATTTTTAATTTTAAGGGAATGTCCTTTATTATTTCTTATCAAAAGAAAATAAATTCCGGAATTCATATTTTTTATTTTTTGAAAAAAATAAAAAAGGGCGTGCCGAACTTTCGCCACACCCTTAATTTTCAATTATATAAAGAAAGTTATTTATTCACTTTCTTCTTGTACTTTTTTGACATCCGGCATGATCATGGCATCACGGGGCACCCATTTTGACTGCCAAACATATTCAGGAAAACTGTCGCCGTATATGCTTGGGCCTGTAAGACCGTCAGTCAGGAAATCTGTGAGGCCGCCAAAAGCTCTTGCAGCGGAAAGGAAAGTTCCGTTAACTGTTCCGGGAATTATTCCGTAATAGGGGTTGCGGAGAGATTCATAAAACATTCCTCTTGGAAGTTCTACCCAGCAAGTCAAACAATTAACAAATCCACGTGCTTTATTATAAGTCATTGCAACGACCCAGTCACCGAAAGTTGGTTCGCTTTTTTCTTCTTCCGCGGCATTAACACTAATTACACAAAAACTTGCGATAAGAGCTATAGCAATTAATTTTTTCATAATATGCATCTCCATTATTGAAGGTTATAAACAAAAAGGTTAATAAAGCCAATTAAAATTCTATTACATTATAGCGATTTGAACTTTATCTGTCAATATATTTGAAAGAAATAATGTTTAACTCCACATTTGGATGTAATTGAACTCGGTTCTGGTTCCTAATGATTGAATTTTAGCCACAGAGGCGCAGACTTCGTAGAGAAGATATATAATTTTTAATATGTTCCCCGCTGAAGCGGGATTTACAACTTATATGCCTTATATGGTTAAAAATTGATTTCCAACAAGGTTGTGACCGGCAAGGAAAGCTTGGGCGGTCATCCTTTTTTTCCCCGGCGGCTGGATTTCAAGTATTTCAAGGACACCTTCGCCGGTGGAAACAAAAAGCTGTTTTTTTGTCGCCGAAATGGCGCCCGGCGCCAAATTTAATAGTTCGTTATCTGAAACTTTTGACTTTAGAATTTTGAAAAGTTTACCGTTGAGTTTTGTATGCGAGGTAGGCCAGGGATAACAGCCGCGAATTTGGTTGTGAATGTCTTTTGCGGAGCGTGACCAGTCGATATATCCGTCTTCTTTTGTAATTTTAAGAGCGTAAGTTGCATCGTCGTCGTTTTGCGGAATGCGCGGAGCTTTTCCGGAAGTAATTAACTCAATAGCTTTACAAAGAAGCGGGGCTCCAATCTCAACAGCTTTTTCTAAAAGTGATTCTGTAGTGTCTTCGGTATCAATTCCCAATTTTTTCTGCAAAATTATGTCACCTTTATCTAATTCTTTTACAACATGCTGGACAGTAACACCTGTTTCCGATTTGCCATCTATTATAACTTTTTGAACTGGCGCCGCGCCGCGGTATTCCGGCAAAAGAGAAAAATGGAGGTTAATAAAATTTTCCGGGATGTTTAAAATTTCCGAAGGCAAAATTTTGCCGTAAGCTACAACAACGCAAATTTCCGGTTGCAGGTTTTTAATTTTTTCAACGATTCCCGGACATTTTAAAGTTTCCGGCTGTAAAATAGGAAGTCCGGCTTCTTCGGCAACAACTTTTACCGGAGGATTTGTAAGAATATGTTTTCTTCCAACAGGCTTGTCAGGCTGGGTAACAACAGCGATAACATTTTTGTTTTTTTTAAGGAGCAACTTAAGACAATCGGCTGCAGTTGCAGGCGTTCCCCAGAAAAGTATTTTTTGATTAGAACCTAACATATTTTTGTTATTTTTGCCACAAAGTCTCAAAGTCTCTAAGAAACACAAAAAATTATTAAACTTTGTGTCTTAGAGTCTTAGTGGCTATATTTGAATAATACCAAAACTTTCAAAAACAATCAACAATTTGTGTCGATTGTTTAGACAAGCTCAATGCAAATGAAAAAGAATAGGATGGTTACTCGATAAAAAAATCACGATAAACCAGGCATTTGCCCCTGGCATTCGCGGGGCGCGCGGTCAAGAATGTGGGCCCCCACAAAACTCAAATAGCGGAGCAGGAGCTTCGCGCAACGTTGCGCGGAGCTCCTGCTCCGCGATTCCCAATAAAAAAATAGGATGTTTTTTGCCAAAATTATTTGACAATCTGTTGACTGTTTGTTATAATAAACACGCTAGTTTCGTGTCAAGGATGAACTGATAAGTAAACATAATTGCAAGAACGATCGTGGAACGGTCAAATGCGATGCATTGAGTTGGTCAAAATGTTTGTAAAAATTTGTTGATTTATATTTGTACGACCCCGGCCGGGGTCGAAGAATTCTAATAATCGATGATCTATAAACATCAAACCCCACCGGGGTTAAAACACGCCATTTCAAGGTTGACATGACATTAGGTAAATTTAGTACGTGTTTTGGTAATCTTTCCCTTTCTAATTCTATTAAATTATGCGAAGTTTTTTAGTAAAATCAACGCTTATTGCCGTATGCTTTTTTACAGCCTTTTCTTATGCTGCTCCTAAAACAAGCAGCAAACGCGCTGATGGAGTTATCAAGAAAGCCCTCGAAGCTGTTCGGTCAGGCGATATGGAAAGAGCGATTCCCCTTCTTGAACTTGCGGAAAAAAAATATCCATTCCACGCAGCCAATCCTGAAGTATTGTTTCAGCTTGTAAACGTTTACGCGGATGCCGGCAGGTTAGACGAGGCAGAAAAAGCTTTTGATAATTTTATGATAAGGTATGGAAAATACAAAGATTCCATGCCCCAGGTAGATGAATTGATGATTTCAAAAGCGAAAATATTATTATCCCAAAATAAAAACAAAGAAGCTGTAGAATATCTCGAAGACTTTATTAAGAAAAATCCCAAAAGCAAAGCTTTAGCTCTCGCAAAGTTTCAGCTTGCTTCAGCGTATATTAACACGGGCAAATCAGAAAAAGCGGAAAAATTTCTAAAGCCAATAGCGGCCAAAAAACGTGGCCCGATGCGTGAATCAGCGATGTACCTGCTTGCGGAAGCGGCAATGAAAAAGGGGGAAACAAAAGAAGCAGAAAAAATCATGCAACTTTTGTCAAAAAAGGCAAAGGACAGAGACACAAAAAACCGCGCGCTTTTTTTCCTTGCCGATAATTACCGCAAAAGCGGAGATATTGTTAAAGCCGTGAACGCTTACAGGCGGATTAAAGCTAAAGGAACAGATTTTGAATCCAGAAGTTTAAACGCGAACATTTTATTTGAGATAGCCCAAACTTATGAGCAGCTTAAGCACCCGCTTGAAGCCAGAATCGGTTTTGAAGGTGTTGCAACTCTTTATTCCGACATGCCTTTAAGCACTGAAGCATGGCACAGGGCAGTTTTGAGCGATGCCGATTTCGGCAATTTCGACCGCGCGGAAAAAAGCTATCTTGACTTTTTGAAAAAAAATCCCGGAGATTCAACTGTTGAAGACGTGCGTTTGTATTTCAGCCAGAAATTATCTGAAAACAACAAATTTAAAGAGGCAATTAAAAACTTAAAAGCGGGATTAAAAGAGTTTCCGACCGGAGAATGGGCGGAGTCTTCTTACCAGGCGCTGGCTATAGCTCAATTGGGAGCAAAGCAGTACGACGGAGTAGCTGACACATTGGCGAAGTTTGAAAAAGCTTTTCCAAAAAGCAAGCTTCTTCCGGAAAGCTACTTTTTGCTCGCGGAGACTTTTGTCGAGAAGGAAAATTATCCCAAGGCGATAGAAACTTTAAAAAAGCTTGCCGGGCAGCCCGAGTTGGGCGAACTTTCAAAGGATGCAAAACAGCGCGCCGAAGAATTAAAAATAGCTTACGGAGATTATCTTGCTGCCACAAACAAGTTTGAGGAGGCCATAGAACAGTATGAATCGGTAGAATCGGAAGACCTTCTTGAGCAGGCTGTATTTCTTGCGGCTGACGCTAATATGAAAATGGGACGGTATAACAACGCTATTTCCACACTTCGCAATTTTTTAATAGATTATCCCGACAGCGAGTTAGTTCCCCAGGCCATGTTTTCAATTTCCGAAGCTTATGTCGAAGGAGAAAACTATGCCGAAGCTGAAAAAATGCTTGCTTCAATTATTGAGAAATATGACAGCCCGACAAATCCTCTTCTTCCGGCTGCGCAGCTTCAAATTGCTTTTTGCAAGTATTACGCAGATGATGCGGAAGGAATGAACAATGAACTTGCCGCTTTAGTGAAGAAATATCCCGATAGCATAGAAGCCGGCGACGCGTTATACTGGCAGGGATATCTTTTCCGGAACAAAACCAAATACGAAGACGCCGCGAAAGTATACAAGCAGCTCCTGGAGAAATACCCTTCACATAACTACGCGCCCGAAGCCGCTTATTTAATTGGAGAATCTTACGCTCTCGACAACAAGCAGGCGCAGGCATTAGAGGGCTACCTGAACGCGTTCAACACTTTTCCTGAATCGGGCTACGGACTTTATTCGTTGATGCAGGCCGGCAAAATTTACCTTAATAAAGGAGGGCTTGAAACCTGGCTTGAACAATTAAATTCATTAATAAAAGAAAATCCGAAACGAATTTTGATTTTAATTGCCAAAGCAGGCATTCTTGCCCAGGCGGGAAAACTTGAAGAGGCGGAAGACCTTCTTAAGAATATCAGACTTCAATCATTTAATCCTGATGCGGCAGGCTATTCATTAGCTCTTACCGCTGCCCTTCAAAATAAAAAGAAAGAATATAAAAAAGCGGAGCAAACCGCGGGAGAAGCCGCGGAAATTTGCTCGGCCACAGGTGTCGGACTTGATGAAGCGCTTTTCCAGCTTGCCCAATCGCTTTATTACCAGGAGAACTGGGAACAGGCGGAAACTGTTTACGCGAAACTCCTCGCTGAATGCCTGATTCCTGACGCGAAGATGAACGCCGAAGCCCTTATCAGGCAAGCTGAATGCTATCTTAAGATGAATCAGACAGATGGAATAGAAGAATTATGCAATAAAGCGATACAGCTTCGCCCGGGGCCGGAACTTTCCGCGCAGGCTGTGCTGCTAAAAGCCGATACAATGATTCAAAAGGGAGATTATCAGCAGGCGGCGCGTTTTTACAAACGCGCGACAATTTTCTATGGTAAATTGGACAACTACGGTGTTCGTGCTTACCGCGGCCTGATAGATTCTTACAAAAAACTCGGGTTAACTCAGCAGGCAACCGAAGAAGAAGAAAAATTTAAAACGTTATATCCGAATGAGAAGTAACGGATGGCGGAGAAAATTTAAATACTAAATTCTTTTTTTGAAAATGAGTTTACTCCAATAACCCAACCAGTATTTTTAATTAGTTTATGAGAAAATTATTATTAATTTTAGTCTTGGTTATTTTAACTCCGGAGTTATTTGGCGATGAGCTTGTGCTTAAAACAGGGAAGAAATATAAAGGAACAATTTCCCGCGCTTCCAACGGAAAATTATCTATAAAAACGAGGGAGGCAACCTTGTCATTCCCGGAATCAAGGATAAGTTTAAAACTTTTAAAATTTACGCCTCCAAAGGCCGACGAGCAGAAAAAAATAGCAGAATTGTTAAAAAACAAAAAATATTCCGAGGCGCAGAAAATTTTTGAAAAGTGGGAAAAAAGGTATAGAGACCTTCCGACTCCCTGGTTTGAAAAGGCGCTGCACGGTCTTGGATTGTGCCTTGCTAACTCGGGGAATTCGGCTTCCGCGGCTGTCCATTTTAAGAAACTTCTTGAGACGTGCCCGAATACTAAGTTCAAGAACGATGCCGAGTTCTGGATTATGGAATCACAGTTGACAGGAACTATAGGCCCCGAGCAGGAAAAAAAGATGAAAGATTTGCTTGCCGACCCGAAAACAAGCGAGCGGATTAGAGCAAAAACCTGTCAGGGGCTTGCTTCTTATTATGAATCAAACAAAAAATATGAAGAAGCTCTTGAACAATACGCTTCTATTTTGGTATTATATGGTGACCAGGAGGAACTTCAGGAAAACGCGAAAAAGAAATGCGCGGAACTTTTTGAAAAAATCGGCAGAACAAATGAAGCTGCCTTCTATCGTAAACAAATGGGAATCTAGCCCAAGCTTCCTGCTAGGATTTTTGGAGTAATGTAGGGACGCTGTCCTTAACGGCCTAAATATTGGAATAATGGATTGGTGATAAAATCTTAAAATTATAAAATTATAAAATCGTAAAATCGTAAAATAATAAAAGGAGAATAAATAATGAGAACAAAAATATTTAATTTGTTTAAATCTTACCAGGCACAAGCATTTATTGCTTTAGTAACATTGCTTGTCTTTGTGCAGACTTCCTTTGCGGCGGAAGGAGCCGCTGATGCGCCGCAAAAAACCAGTTTGTTCAAGCTGGTTTTTGTTGAAGGCGGGTTCTGGATGTACGTCATCATAGCGCTGAGCTTTGCTATGATTTATTTAATTATCATGGCTTTTCTTGAAATTAAAAAAGAAAAGTTTATGCCGGCGCTTGTTGTAGAGAAAGTCGGAAATTCTATCAACAAAAATGACATTCCCGGAGCCATCAATATCTGCGAAGAAGAACCATGCATGATTACCAGGATTCTCGCGGCAGGGCTCCGCGCGAAAAAACGCGGCAAAGAAGCTATGGAAGAAGCTCTGGCGGAACATGGCGCGCGTGAAGCTTCAGCTGTAAGAACTAAAATCTCTTACCTCAATACAATAGCGACAATAGCTCCTATGCTCGGGCTTCTCGGAACAGTTTCCGGTATGATTAAAGCTTTCGGGAACATAGCTACAATGGGAATGGGACAGGCCTCCGTTCTCGCCAGCAACATTTCTGAAGCTTTGATAACAACAGCTGGCGGGCTTGTTATAGCTATTCCGGCGATGGCTCTGTTTTTCTTTTTCAGAAACAGAGTTAACGACCTTATGGTTGTAGTGGAAGACCAAATAGGCGATTTTATTGAAAAACTTGAAAACCAATCATAATGAAATTCAAAAAAACACATATTGATGAAGCGGTCGGTATCCAAATGGCTTCTATGATTGATATTGTCTTTCTGCTGCTCATCTTTTTTGTTGTTTCTTCCCAGCTAAAAGACCTTGAATTGGAAAAGGAAGTAACTCTGCCTATAGCCGATTCTTCTCAGAAGAAAGAGAGCGAGGGTTTTCTTGAAATTCAGGTTAATGTTCTCCCTAACAACATGATAAAAGTCGGTGATTCAATAATTGATGTAGACAAATTGCCGACGGAGCTGGCAAAGCTTGCAAAAGAGACAGGCGGAAAAGACAAAAAAATCATAATTCGCGGAGACAAAAAAGCCCATTACGGAAGAATTATGAGAATTATGGGCTCTTGCGCCGCGGCTAATATATGGAACGTCTCTTTCGCGACTTTCAAGGAAGAACAGAAGAATTAAATAAATAGTTTCAGGTGTCGGGTTTCAGGTTTCTGTCCTGACACCTGACACCTGACACCTGACACCTATAATATCATGACTTTCAGAGGCAGTAGAGAAGAAGAAACAGTAGATATGAATTTGTCAAGCATGGTTGACATAGTCTTTTTGCTATTAATTTATTTTATTGTAAGCGCAAGTCTAAAACAAGACGAGATGGAACTGCGTGTGCCGATTCCCATAGACCAGGAAATGCAGCAGCAGCAGCAGCCTGATTCTCCTGAGGAGGTTGTTATTGATGTTTTTCCAAACGGTGAAATTTATTGGAACGGACAGCCGTGCGACGATACTTTAAGCACTGAGATGCCCGAGCTAAAAAGTATTCTTGCGAATTTGAAAGAGGCATATCCGAATCAGGCTGTTGTTATTCGGGGCCAGCAGAATTCACAGCACAGCAGGGTTGTAGCCGTGCTAAACGCGTGCGCCGCTGCAGGCATAGAACATATTTCCTTTCCTTCAGATTCAAGCGTATTTAAATAAACTATGAATATACATAAATTTCTTAAAAAAAGAATGATACAATTGGAAGCTTTAGGGCTTGCAATAATTATTTACGTAATAATAACTTTTTCTATGCTTTTTATTGTCGTCTCGACTTCAGAAACTGTTCGCAACGCGATGAAAACACTTCTCAAAAAAGTCGAGAAGAAAAAAGTCAAACAAAAACCTGTTATTTTAGCGAAAAAGATACCTGTTAACATTCCGAAAGCTCCCCCAAAAACAAAAAGACTGCAAAAGCTGAATAAGCGGATGATTGTTAAAAAAGACATTAAAAGCAAATTTAAACCCAAGCCTTTCAAATCAAAAAGAAAAACCAAAGTTGACTTCAAAACCGCGAGCCGGACAGGAAGAAGTATCAGAGACATGATGAACAGGGATTACGCAAATAAATTCGGCGTCGCCGGAGCGGGAAAAGGCCTCCGCGCAGTTATCGATAAGTTTGTAGTTGTAAGCTATCAGGGAGGAGACTGGGATTCTGAATGCCATCATATTACAAATTATGTTGATTACACAAGAGGTTCGCTGCCGAACCTTATTCGCGAAATTAAAAGGAGAACCAACATTGATGTAAAAAACAATACTCCCATCGTAGTCCGTGCCGATTCCCCGAAAATTCATGACAGCCCTTTTGTTTATTTTACAGGGCACCTGGATTTTAAACTTACGGAAAAAGAAGTCGAAAACCTAAGAGCTTACATTATTAACGGCGGAGCCATTGTCGCGAACAGCTCTCTGCCGGGAAGACGCTCGCGCTTTGATATAGCCTTTAGAAGAGAGATGAAGCGGGTAATGCCCAACTACGAGCTTAAGCCGATTAAAAATGACCATGAAATTTACAAAGCCTTTCAACAGTTCCAGGGCCCGCCCGAAGGAATGAATTATTGGAAAGAACCCCTTGAGGTTATCGAAATTGATGACCGTGTAGCTGTTATTTATAACCTGAACGATTATGGCGAAATGATGTTGCCGAACCTTGATGAAACAGGCGCCGAAATTAAATGGGGAAGAAGCGCGGAAGAGCCCAGCTACCATTGGCAAGGCAGATTGTTAACCAGCGGAGGATTTCGCAAACGATATTATGCCAATATTGACGATGTTGAAAGCATATTAGACGCTTATATGATTAATATCAACATCCTTGCATATCTGCTTACAAGGTAATTATTTACAGTTGTGCGATTTTATGATTTATAAATCATTTCAATCATGAAAACATTTGTTTATTCATTCAGCAGAATAATTATACGTTTATACCTTAAGCTGTATCATCGAAGAAAAATTTACGGAAAGGAAAATATTCCGGAAGAAGGCAAAGGAATGATTATTGCCAGCAACCACGCGAGTTTTCTCGACCCGCTCGCGGTGGGTTCTTGCCTTAAGAGACATATCTATTTTCTCGCGCGAACTACTCTTTTCCAAAATAATAAATTTCTTGGTTGGTGGATGGAAACCGTTAACACCATTCCGATATCGCGCGAACGGCTGGGTTTGAAAACTATTCGCAAGGTTAAAGAACTTTGCGAAGAAGGGAAAAGCGTTCTTATTTTTCCTGAAGGCACACGTTCAAAAGACGGTAAACTTCAAAGTGGGCTCGCGGGCATAGGTTTGTTTATAGATAAAATAGGCGCTGACGTCCTTCCCGTTTATTCAGACACATATAAGGCTTATCCGAGAGACGCGTTAGTTCCCCGCCCGAAAAAAATAATTAATTATATAGGAAAAGTTATTAAAGCCGAAACTTGGAAAGACCTGCCCTCGGGAAGGGAAAAATATCAGAAAATCGCAGATGATATCATGGGAGAGATTGCAAAACTGAAACCAGAAGACGGAATGTAGCCCAAGCGTCTCGCTTGGGAAAAGGCGGTAAACAAGGGAAGACGGACACCCGGCATCTCAAATTTTATCCAATTTCTTTGCTAATTTTATCCAGCTCAGTTTCCGCGTCGGTTATTAATTCTTCAATAACATCTTTTACAGATTTGATTTCATCTGCAAGCCCTACAGCCTGTCCGGCCATCAGCGAACCTTTTTCAATGTCGCCGTCTATAGCCGCTTTTTTCAAAGCTCCTATCCAGAACTTTTCCACTTCAAGCTGCGCTGTTTCCCTGTCGATTTCTTCATTGTCAATTTGATGAAGAAGTTCTAATTGTAATTTGCTGAACTCTATGCTTCCCTTATTTTTCAGAGAGCGTACGGGAATAACCGGAAGCCGCGAATCAAATTGAGGGGTAGCTATGGCGTCTCTCGCGCGGGCGCGCCGGAAACTGTCTTTAAAGTTATCATGCACTTTGCATTCATCCGTCATCACAAACCTTGTTCCCAACTGAACTCCTGCTGCTCCCATAAGTAAAATATGGGCCATCATTTTGCCGGAAGAAATTCCGCCGGCTATAAAAATAGGAACTTCTTTGCTGAACCGGAAGAGGATTTGTTGCCATAAAACAGCTCCCGCAACAGGCCCGATATGGCCGCCGGCTTCCATTCCTTCAAGGATGAGCCCATCAACTCCGGAACGAATCATTCTTTTGGCAAGCGCCGCGGTGGACGCAAAAGATAAAACTTTTGCGCCTGAGGTTTTTGCCTGCTCGATTTCCTGGTCTTTAGGCACAGCGCCCGCAAAAACTATTACGGGAAGTTTTGCCCTGGTTACAGTGTCAAGATGAATCTGATAATTAGGGGCAACGGTGATAAGATTTACCGCGAAAGGTTTGCCGGTGAGTTTCCTGGTTTCGGAAATCTGTTCTTCAAGAATTTCCGGCGGCATGTTACCGCAGGCAAGGCTCGCAAAAGCGCCCGCATTGCACACTGCCGCCACAAGGTTTGGCTCGCTTACCCAGGTCATTGCGCCGCACATTATCGGATATTCCACTCCGAGAAGGTTCTTGCCCGGCTTCCATAACTTATCTAAACGAGTTGTATTGCTCATAAATAAAGTTTAAGTTTGAAAGTTTGTAAGGTAAAAAAACTTACAATTTACGGTTTTAAACCACTGCCATCCCGCAGAAATTTTACTGCCCACGGAACACACGAAAAATAAATAATTTATTATTTTTAAAATTCCATGTTTTTCTGTGTGTTCAGTGGGAAAGCAGTGATTTAGAACTATTTTTCTCCGCCACCAAACATCTGCTGAGCCATTTTTAACTGCATTTCGCGCTGCCTTTGAAGGTTAAGAAGAAACAAATCGAGTTTATCATATTGGTCGGCTTTTAAGAATTTTTTCGCGCGGTCTAATGTGCCTTTGTTTATTTGCTCCTGCTGGCGAAGGCTTTTTTGCACCGCTTCATCGTCAAAGTCGCCGGGATCAGATTTTTCCGCGTCGAAATAATCGGGCGACTTAGCTGCCGCGAGCCGCTCTTCGTACATTGCTGAAACCAGTTTTTCATTTTGGTCAGGCGTTAATTCTAGTCCCGACATCCCAAGCTGCTGGTTAAACTGGTTGCAAGCCATCCTTTCTCCCATAGTATCTTTGTACTCTTTATATTTTTCATAACCGTCATTACCAAGCAGATCTTGTATCATAGAATCTATTTCTTCTTCACCTTGTTTTATTTGTTCTTTGAGAGCTGCTCTTTCTTCTTTATCGGAACTCATCATTTTCATTCCGGAACTTACTCCTACCATCAGGCGGTCAGCAAGCAGGTTTCTAAACGCTTCGGAATCTTCCTCGCTCAGCTCGAGCTCTTTAAATAAATTGCCGAAGACAGGATTAATTAATGTAGATTCAAGCTGAATTCTCATAGTATCCCGCATTTCCGGGCTTTCCATCATTTCTGACAAGCCCTCGGAAAACTTGTCCGCCGCTGTTTTGCCTGTCTTCTTTTCGCCGGTTGCCACCGCATCCAACTCCTCGGCATGCTGTTTTACTTGTGCAGTTAGGTTTTCTTTGTCCTCGGTTAAAGTAGCTATCTCTTTTTTAATCTCAGTTACCTCTTTTTTCAGCTTAACTGCTGCTGTTTTAGAAGCGGACAGCTCTTGTGATGTTTCTTTAACCTCAGCTTCTTTTCTTGCTAATTTTTCCTTGAGGCTTGAAGATGTCTTTAATTCAATAATATATGCCACTGCAAGAATAACTGTGGTTGCAATAAAAAAACTTGTTATTAACTTTCTCATTTTATCTCCTTGGTTAAATTATTTAAGATTATTTCCTGTTTATATTACACTGAACACAAACATTTTATTCAATTATACACTTTTTTACAATCCTTAGCCACTAAAAGTCACAAAAGCCACAAAAAGACAATTAATTTCAACCAACAGTTTTTGTCGATTGAAATTAACAAAAAATGTTGATTGTTTTATATTTATTCAATATAATAGTTTTAAATAATATTCATTCCTCCTTAATAGAATTTGTGGTTAACAAAATGATTTAAAAAAAATCCTTCCTATTGGTTTTAGTTTTGATTTGCTGTCTTGTCAGCCTTCAGAAAACCGCTTTTGCCGACGGGTGTTACATTCCTGAAAAAGCTTACGCAAAACTTCCCGACATTCCGCTTCAAAGAGTTATTCTTTCATACCGGGATGGAATCGAAACTCTAATAATTGAATCGTCACTTGACTCGGAAGACCAATCTTTCGGTTGGATAATTCTCCTGCCTGAAGTTCCTACAATACTGGAGGAAGTATCTCCGGGATTTCTTAAAACTTTGTCTTCGTGTATCCAACCTGAAATTACTCATGATTTTGTAGGGTTGGGCTTTCTTCTTTTTTTACAATTTTAATAACTATTATTGTTTTTAGCAAGTTTATTTTAAAAAAAGAAAAAATTGACTTTTGAACTTAATAACAACCACCGCCCCCCCTTTGTTAAGGGGGGAATCAATCTCTACAACTAATGAAAACTATAATAGTTTTTATTACTACAAACGGCGAATCTGTTTCTGTTGATTGGAAACTTTTAGAAGCCGATGACAAAATTATTGATCTCGACAAAGCGGTTTCTGCGGAAAATGATGTTTTGTGCTACGCTTTGTGCAACATAAAATCCGCGAAAAAGAAAAAGATAACTCTTGCCGTTGGAGCAAATAATGGCGTAAGGGCTTGGCTAAACGGAAAAGAAATTATTGATACCCCAACAATCTCCATACTGTCAATTGATTCTGAAACCGTTCCTGTCACTTTAAAAAAAGGAATTAATCAATTGCTTTTCAAGATCGAAGAAGGCGGAGGAAAATGGCAGCTTGCTGTCCGCCTAAAAGAATTTAATATTGATGATTATTTTAACAAAAATTATTTTCAAATTCAGACCGACAAAAATAGTGATAAAATTCTGGAACTGATGACACTTATAAACGCCGTTCCATTTAAAAAAGCAAATTTTATTTTACGGAATATTAATAACAAAATTATATGGGAAAAGAGCTGGGATGGAGAAGCAAAAATTAAGTTGCCGATAAACCAAAAAATATTTAGCGAGTATAAATTAGAGATAGATTTACAGTTTGGCGAAAACAAAACGAAAAAAACTTTTATAAGTTTTACCGCCGGGCCGAAAGAAAATTATTTTTTGTTTGAAAACGGAAAAACCGATTATGAGGTTGTGCTTAACAAAACCGCGTCAGAAACAGAAAAATACGCGGCTTCTGTTTTGACAAACTATTTGGAAAATTTTTCCGGCGTGGTTTTTCCTTTGGTAGAGGATATAAACGGTTCGGCACAAAAAAAACAAATTTTTGTTGGTTTTAACAGCAAATTATCTGATAAAAAGTTTGATGATTCAGATGAAGGGTTTAAATATATTAATGTCGGACCTGATATAGCCATTTGGGGAGGAAAAAACAGGGGAACAATGTATGGCGTTTTTACTTTTTTGGAAAGAGAGCTTGGAGTTCGCTGGCTTTCGTCAGAAGTAAAAGTTGTGCCTAAACGCAGCGAACATAATTTTTCTTTTCTGAACTGTGAAGAAAACCCGGCGATAAAATTCAGGATTATAGAATATTATGACATGATGGATGAGGCAATAAGCGTGCCACGGAAAGGCAACGGCTTAAGAGTTCTTAATAGACCGCCGGTAATTGTCGATATGATAAACGGGCGAGGAGAACAGCCAGGGGGATTTGACAAATTCTGGTTTCATCATTCTTTTGAAGTATTTGTTCCGCCGGAAGAATATTTTGACGAACATCCTGAATATTTCTCGCTTATAAATGGCAAACGCCAAAAAGAGAAAAGTCAACTCTGTTTGTCTAACCCGGAGGTTCTTGAAATTCTGATAAAAAACACCAGAAAATTTGTTATAGATAATCCGGATCTAAAAGTTTATAATATTGGGCAAAACGATAATCATAATCCCTGCCAATGCGAAAAATGTCAGGAAATAGTTGAAAAAGAGGGCGCGGAATCCGGCATTATGCTTTGGTTTGTTAACCAGTATTATGATATTAAAAAAACATAATGTTCAGGGAATTTGCGAACAGGCAAACGGACAAAATAACGGCGGAGAATTTTTCGCGTTGCGAGCGTATATTCTCGCAAAACTTTTGAGGAACCCGAATATAAATGTTAAAGAAGAAGTTGAGGATTTTATCAACGGATATTATGGCAGGAGCGCAGCGTATATCGGAGAATATTTTGAAAAAGTGCAAGGCCTTGTTACCGAAGATTCTTATATCTCTATCTGGACACAGCCGAACAACGAAATATTTACTGATGAATTTATAAATGAGGCAACAGAATTATTTACCAAAGCCAAAAACGCCGCGGAAAACGATGAAATTTATCACAGAGTAGAAGTTGTCGAACTTGGGATTTTATATTTAAAACTTACAAGAGATTATCGCGGGGCTATAGAAAACGGGATTCTCGACAGGATAGAAGAAATAACAAAACGCGAGAAAATTTATTTTACATCCGAAGCCAATGACCCATGAATACTACAAAAAAGCAGTTTTTAAGGGTCGACTAAATAAATAATAAAACACACCTTTGCTAAAGCTATTGTGGGCAAGTGATTAATAATTTTCAACTTCTTTAACTTAAAGTGAAATAATCAGGAATGTTTTCCGGCTTCTTCCGCGTATTCCCGGAAAAGGGAAAGGTACAACTTGTAATCTTCGTAAGAAACGCCCGGAGGGGTTTGATGGTCGCAGCTAATTAAAAACCCGCCCTTTTTAGCTGTCGGCAGGAGGCGTTCGAATTCGGCGCGCATAGCTTCTTCGCCTTTGTTCATGGTCATTTTATCGAAATGTCCAATAAACTTCATTTTGGGATGCTCTTCTCTCAATTTAGCCATGTCCACGCCCGCCTGGCGCTCAAGCGGCAGAATCCCGTCTAAACCGGCTTCCTCAAACCAGTAGGCGGGAACAGAAATGTCGCCATCTGAATCTATTATTGGAATTATGTTATTCTCTTTAAGTTTAGGAATGATTTTGTCGTAATACGGCCTCATAAATTCGTTAAACAAATCTTTTGAAAGCATCGGTCCGTGGTTGTAACTCATATCTTCGGCAAAAGTCATGAAATCCGGCTTACAAACAGAGCAAATCTGGTCAATAACTTTCAGCATCCATTCAGTCAGGTCGGAATTGATGCGATGCATAAGTTCAGGATAATCATAAAAAGCGAAAAGATGGTTTTCTATTCCGAAAAGTGTTCTCGGGAACCAGAAAAAGCCTTCGATAGTGAACCACAGAACGGAGTCGCCGTTTTTTTGTTCTTCCGCCCACCTTTCCCACATTTGAAAATCAACCGCGTCGTCGGGATAAAGAAATTCGATAAGCTTATTGTAATCTTCCTCTGAAGACATAATACCAGCGCCGTGCGATGCGGGAAGAGGAATTCCCGGCCGCCAAGCCCCGATACCGCCCTGTTTATAAATATCTAGCCCGAAATGACTGCAGATATCGTATCTGTCGGTAACATTTTCCGGCAGGCCTTCCTGGCGCCACCTTTCTATAGTTTTATCCCACCAAACCGCCCATTCAAGAATAGGCAGGCGGTCAAAAGATTCAAAATTCATTACGGCTTGAAACCGTTCGCGTGTGTTCATAATTTTTTTGTTAGTAGTTTTTCGAAATCAAATCCGCGCTGAAGCGGGACAGGGATTTCGGTTACATTAATACAGTTGGCGGGGATTATATCAAAACAAGAAAAATAAATCAAAATTTATTTAAAGTAAAACAGGACGTCCCGGACTGTTTGCCCTGCGCGAACTTATTAAGTATAAGCGAACACGTTAAAGTCAGATAAGCAGTCCTGGAAGTCCTGCTTTACATTGCATAATTCTTACTCACATCCATCCCAGCAATATGTACATAATTTTTCTTTCGGCAGGCCGATAGCTTTTACAAGGCTTTCAAGTTTCTGATATTTGAGCGTTGTCAGGTGAAGCCGTTTGCAAATGATATCTATCATAGCATTATATTTATCAGAGCTGCAGTCAGAATAAGCTGAAAAATCATTGATATCTTTCCCTTCCAGCTCGCGGATAGCGCGTTGTGCCGCCAAATCCATTATGGACCTCGACCGGGAAAAGTTCAGAAATTTACAACCGAAAACCAAAGGCGGGCAAGCAGGCCGCATGTGTACTTCCTTAGCGCCGAAATCGTAAATCCTTTGTACAGTATCCTGAAGTTGTGTGCCGCGAACGATAGAATCTTCACAAAAAAGCAACCGCTTGCCTGAAATTAATTCTTGAATTGGAATAAGCTTCATAGCGGCAACGAGATCGCGGATTTGCTGGTTTTGAGGCATAAAGCTGCGGGGCCAGGTGGGAGTGTATTTTACAAATGGCCTTGAATACGGCACCTTGGCGTCATTAGCATAGCCAATGGCATGAGCGGTTCCCGAGTCAGGAACACCTGCCACTAAATCAACTTCTACATCATCATCCTGGGAAAGGCAGGCGCCGCAGCGGTAACGGCAGTCTTCGACGTTAATGGATTCGTAACTTGATGAAGGGTACCCATAATAAACCCACAAAAAGGAACAAATCTGCATTTTTTCTTCAGGTGGTTTGCGCTGCTCTATGCCATCCTGCGAGAGGAACACAATTTCGCCGGGCCCTAAATAATAATCTGTAGTAAAACCCAAGTTAGGAAAAGCGCAGGTCTCCATAGTTGCAGCGATGGAACCTTCCTTTTTACCAATGATAATAGGTGTTCTTCCGAGTTTATCCCTTGTTGCAAAGATGCCGGTTTCCGTCATCAAAAGGATTGAGCAAGAACCTTCAATTTCTTTCTGGGCTTGCTGAATGCCCACTTCAAAAGTTGCCTCCTGGTTAATAAGGGTCGCGACAAGTTCTGTAGGATTAATTCCTCCTCCGCCCATTTCAGAAAAATGGGTTGTTCTTTTAGTAAAAGCTTTGGCTGCAAGCGCATCCAAATTGTTGATTTTGCCTACTGTAACTATGGCGTATTTTCCCAAATGAGAGCTGATAACAAGCGGCTGGTCTTCTGTATCGCTGATAACGCCAATTCCCAGGTTCCCGCTTAGCTTATCGATATCATTTTCAAATTTCCCGCGGAACTGTGCGTTAGTAATGTCATGAATGAAACGCGTGATGCCGTCTGCCGACCTTGTGGCCAGCCCGCCGCGCATGGTGCCGAGATGAGAATGATAATCAGTTCCGTAAAACAGGTCTTTAACACATTCGTTTTTTGAAGCAACACCAAAAAAACCGCCCATAACTTTCTCCTTAAGTTAATAAAATCAAAAATTAAAATTTTTAATGAATGTCAATAATATCATTTTTCAAATTAAGTTTCAATACCAAACTATTTCTTGAATTTATTAATCAAAAACGACGGCGACTTTCCCGCATTTTCCTTCCGCCATTAGAGCGTAAGCTTCGTCGGCTTTTTCCAAAGGAAATTTGTGGGTCACCAGGTCTTCAGGATGGATTTTCCATCGGACAATTCGCTCTACGAGTTCCTCCATCCGCCAGATATTTGTTACCCAGGAACCGTAAATAGTTTTCTGGCCATGGATAATATCGGGGCTCGGATTGAAAGCAACGGTTCCCCCTTCGCCCAGAAAAACGATCTTTCCCCATTTTCTTGCAGCTTGAATAGCCGTGAGCCGGCCTTTATCATTACCGCTGGCGTCGACTGCTCTTTCGACGCCGGCCCCGCCGGTAATTTTTTTAATTTCTCCAAGGTTATCCGGTCCGGCTTTCAGCAGGCAATCAGCAAGGCCTAACTTTTTCGCGAGAGCGATGCGCTCATCAACAATATCTATGCCGAAAAGCTTTTCGGCGCCCATGGCTTTAGCGAGCATTAAAGCCGCCAGCCCGATAGGCCCAAGCCCGACAACCAGCACGGCGTCATTTCCGCAGATGCCTATTCTTTCAAGCCCTTCATAAACTGTTCCAAACCCGCAGGCAACCTGCGCGCCGTCAGTGTAAGTTAGCTCATCCGGCAAAAGGACCAGGTCTTTTTCGTCTGCCAAAAGGAAGGGAGCCATGCCTCCGTCACGCTGCCAGCCGTAAGCCGCCCGGAGCGGACTTGTGCATGAAATCATGTAGCCGCGTCTGCAATCGTTGCAAATCCCGCAGCCTGAAATATGATAAACAATGACCCTGTTCCCTTTTTTAAATCTTTTCAGTCCGTGTCCCTCGGCAACAATTTGCCCGCAAGGCTCGTGACCGGCAATAACTCCCTGATAACCTTCAGGTCCTTTTCCAACATGCTCATGGTAAATCGCGCGAATTTCACTTCCGCAAATAGTTGATGACTTCACTGCTATCAAAACTTGTCCATAGCCCGGTTCTGGAACAGGAAACTCTTTAAATTCTACTGTGCTGTTTCCGGGGAGCAATGCCCCTTTCATAGTTTTGTTCATAATTTTTTTTCGTCTTTAATTCGTGAATTCGTGACTAAAAATTAAAAATAATTAATAAGAACTTAATTTATAAAATCTCAAAGCGCTTATTTTCTTTTGTGAATTATTGTTTTCACGTAGTTTTTCATTAATAAATAAATTTGCTTGTCATTTCGTTTAATTAGACGGTGCTCGAAAAGGGTCAAATCCCATAGATTTGCGATTTTCATTGTACCCGCAGATTGCTATCTGCGTATCCTGTGTAACAATTATTTGCAAATCCTGTATTAAGTACCAAAAGAATGCGAATTTTATTTTTTTTCGCAAATAGCGCAGATAGCAATCTGCGGCTACATTTGGGTTTGTGATCAGCAAACCTTTTCGAGCAACCCATAATTAATACAAAACAATTCACTCCACTACAGCATATTTCTTTACTTTTTCAAGAACTTTGCCTTTGATATTTAAATCTTCAAGATTTTTAATTCTGGTTTCGCGGCGGGTTTCCAATATTCGATTGACAAAAATCGGGCCTAAACCTGGAACTCTAAGCAAAGCTTCTTTGTCGGCGTGATTGATTTTTACTGGATAAAACTCCGGATGGTTAGTAGCCCAAACTTCTTTAGGGTCTTTTTCAAGACTTAAATTTCCATCTTTATCACAAAGAATATCTTTACGCGAAAAACCATACCTTCTTATCAAAAAATCAGTTTGATAAAGCCTGTGCTCCCTTGTTAAAATATTTTCAGGTTTTAATTTAAATTGTCTTTCGCCGGGGATTGCCGGGTCGCCAAGCCCTCTTTGGTATGCTGAAAAATAAACTCTGTTGAATTTTAATCTGTCATAGAACCCAAACATATATTTAACTATTTCCTCGTCTGTTTCATCAGAGGCGCCGACAATAAACTGGGAAGTGCATTTCACCCTTGAAAGTTTTTCGCCTTTAGAAGTAAGTTTGCTCATTAATTTTAATGGGCGAACAATATCTTTAAAAAAATCTTTTTTATCGGATAGAAGTTTAAAATGTTTTTCGCCGGGAGACTCGATATTAAGAGAAACGGCGCTGGCGAGAGAAAGCGCGTCTTCTATTGCGGCGTCGGAAGCCCCGGGAATTAATTTTAAATGAATGTAGCCCTTAAATTTGTATTTATATCTTAAGATTCTCGCTACGGCGTTTAGCCTGTCCATCGTATATTCGGGATTATTAATAATTCCCGAGCTTAAAAAAAGGCCGAAAACTTTCTTTTTTTCAAAGTAATTCAGAAAAGCTTTGGCGATTTCTTCAGGGTGAAGAGTGCAGCGTTGGGCGTTTGCGTTTGCGCGGAGCGGGCAGTATTTGCAGTCATTAGAACAAGCGTTGGAAAGTAGAGTTTTCAAAAGCACGGAATATCCTCCCTGGGGCAGCGAAACAGGATACAGCCATTTGCCGTCTTGTCCGCGATGCCGTCTGTCAAGTTTGCTTGTGCCACAAGCACATGCAAGATCATATTGGGAATCTTGAGAAAGAATTTTTAACTTTTGCAAAGTGTTCATTTAAGGAGTCAAAAGGTCTAAAAGTCTAAAGGCCAAATTTCAAATTTTTAATTTCCAATTTCAAGTTTCTAATACCTTTTAACATCTTATCATAAAATAAAATAATAATCAATTGAAAATAAAACCATAATTTGATATAATTAAAAAACGGGTAGATAATAAAGTAATTATCAAAACTTTTAACCAATAACAAAAGAAAAGATAAATTATGACAGGAAATACTTTTGGAAGAATATTCAGAGTGACAACTTGCGGAGAATCCTATGGCGAAGCCTTATTAACAATCGTTGATGGAGTACCACCTGGGCTTGAACTAACAAACGAAATGGTCCAGGAAGAGCTTGATAAGCGGAAACCCGGCCAAAGCGCGCTTGATTCGCCGCGTAAAGAAACAGACATTGTAAATATAGTTTCAGGAATGAGAGACGGTTTTACCACCGGAGCTCCTGTGGGAATGACAATTTACAATGTTGACAGGCACGACATCCATGTTCAGCAGTATCGCGACGTAAAAGAACAGATACGCCCTGGTCATGCGGAATATACTTTTTTTACAAAGTATGGTAAATATACTGACTGGTGCGGCGCGGGAAGAGCAAGCGGCCGCGAAAGCGCGAGCAGAGTTGCCGGCGGAGCCGTCGCTAAACACATCCTCTTAAAAGAAGGCATTGAATCTATTGGTTATGTTTCTGAGAGCCACGGAATAAAAATGCGCCCGATGGAATTTGAGGAAATCAAGGCAAACTACCGCAAAAACGACTTAAACTGTCCGGATCTGGAAAAAGCCGAAGAGATGATTGAAGACATTTTGAAGGTTAAAGACGCTGGCGACACAGCCGGCGGAGTTTGTGAAGTAATAGTTCGCGGTGTTCCTGCAGGGCTCGGAGAACCTGTTTTCGATAAGCTTCGCGCAACTATAGCTTACGGAATTATGGGAATCGGCGCTGTTACAGGCGTGGAATTTGGCGCGGGTTTTGAAGCGGGCAGGGTTACAGGCTATGAATGGAACGATGAGCCTTACATGAAAGACGGAAAAGTCAGGTTCAGAACTAACAGGGCTGGCGGATTCCTCGGCGGAATTACAAACGGCGAAGATTTAATTATCAGGCTATCTGTGAAACCCACTCCGACTCTTTCAATTGCCCAGAAAAGTATTGACATGGAAAAAATGGAAGAAAAAGAATTGGAAGCGATTACACGCCGCGACCCGTCGATTTGTCCGCGTATTTATCCTGTAGCTGAAGCCATGGTTAACATGTGTATCGTAGACGCTTTAATGATTGCTAGGGGATATGACCATGTTTGCAGAATAGAGAATCCCTGGAGACAAATTTAATTAACTTTAAAATTAAGGAGAAAAAACATGAAAAAACTTATTATCATATTATGCTTAGGTTTGCTTGTAGTAGCATGCGAAAAGAAAGAAGAGCCTGCAACCCTCTTGGACAAAGCTTCAAAAGCTGTATCAGAAAAAACTGAAGAAGCTAAAGCTGCAGCTAAGAAGGCACAAGCAGAAGCTGAAAAGAAAGCGGCTGAAGCACAAAAGAAAGCAGCTGAAGCAACTAAATAGTCGCCCCTTAAAAACTGCTTTTTTGTACTATTCATGGGACATTGGCTTATGAAAAGTGTGAAAAATATTGCAAGGTTTTAGGAGTTCTTCGCGAAAACCTTGCAATAAAATGTAAAACAGGACGCATGGCTGGCGGATGCCGGTTCTCAGACTGTTAAAAATGTAACCGAAATCTTTGATTTCGGAAATCCTTTAATAAAGCAGCAAAGCCAATTTTGGCCGATTGCGGCGAGTCCCCCTTTGAAGGGGGATTAAGGGGGATGTTAATTGCTCGGCGTATTACAATACGCCTTCGCCTTATCGCTTTGCAATTGCCTCAAAATTAACTTTTTAAGGGACGACTAAATAAACTTTAGTTCCTAAAAATAGAAGGCGCGGTGGAAATCCACCGCGCCTTTTTCATTGGAAAAGAATTTTACAATTCATGGCCCCACATTAAGGAATATATCGGATCAATGGATTTTTTAGGGGGATGTTATTCTTGTAGCTGACCTCGCTGAGGTCGGCAGATACACTTAGGATTGCTAAAACCTGATAGTAACCGTCCTCAACGAGAACGGCTACAAAAGACCATCATACCAAATGGTGTGTACGTGGTGCCAAGAAAAGAAATCCCCCCCTAAAAAATCCATTGACCCAATATATCTTTAATTTCTTTAATTTTTTCCTGATAGTATCTGAGCTTGATACTCTATGTTATTAGCGTATTGTTTAAGCTGTTCAACAGCTTCCAGAAATTCATCTTTAGCGCCAAGATTGAAAGGACTTGGTTCTTCGGGAGTTATTTTAGCGGAGAGCCTGCCGCAACGGTCTTTTTTAATTTTAATTTTCTTACGGTTTTTTTTCGGCTTTCTTTTAGGGCAAACCTTTTCTTTCTCTTTCGGGCAAGGAGAAGTATTTACAGTTTTAACATTTACAATATCTTCTCCACAGGGGCAAATCCACGGCGCATCCCATACGAATTCAGGCACTTCGCTGCGGCTGTAAAGGCCTTCTCTTGTTAAACCCATGCCAACAACGTCAACGGCGCCGGCGAGGACTCTCCACACCGTGAGAACTGTGCCTTTAATCGGCCCTGCTACAAAACCGACAACCGGTATCCGTGAGTTCTCATAAATAAGCCCTCTTGGCAATTCAAGCCAACCAAACATTAAGTTAGAAAATCCTCTTGCAACAGCATAAGGCGGGTTAGGCTTTGATTTTTTAAGCTCTGCGACCGAATCAAAAGCGGCAAAGAAAACCAAAACGGCTAAAAATGCGAATAAACTTTTTTTCATAGCAATAATCTCCGAATAAGTTAAAAACAAGCGCAAAACTACTATTTTCAATAAAATTGCAGCTTAAAAAGCACTTAATTTTATTACACACACAGATTGAATCGAACTTGCATTTTATCAAAATTAAGGAAAAAAAGCAAAAAAACCGGCTGAAAACCGAATTTGGCTAACAGCCGGCGATTAGTGGATTGAAAACAAAAATGTTATTCACATTTCCATTTTCACTGCTTTTTGCATGGTTAATCACATTTCTCTTTTTTTCCGCACCAGCCTTTTTTTACGCGAGGGTTTTCTCCGCCTTTTGGACAAACCTTTTTACATACCACTTTACATTTTTTAATTTCGCAGGGATCTGTTCTGGCATAAGGCGGGCTGACAATATCTTCGCCGCATCTTGAGATCCATGGAGCGTCCCAGACATAGTCGGGCAGCTGGCCACAGTAAAGCCCTTCGCGGGTAAGTCCCATAGCAGCAATGTCAACAGTGCCTGCCAAGACTCTCCAGACGGTGAGAAGTCCGCCTTTCAGCGGCCCAGTAACAAAGCCAACGATAGGGATTCTGGAGTTTTCATAAACTATTCCCCGCGGGATTTCAAGCCAGCCGAACATAAGATTTGAAAAACCTCTTGCTACAGCGTAAGGAGGATTGGGTTTTGATTTTTTAATCTCGGCGTTTGCTGTTCCAGTGCTAAAAATCAAAGAGAGCACAACGAGTGATAAAATAAACTTTTTCATAGTGAAGCTCCTTATGTTAAATAGTTAAAATTGGTCATATTAATAACAATATAAAGTGAGAATAAAAAAAGTATTTATTAACATGTGATACATGTGATTATAAAGCCAGTGTTTTATTATATCATAATTTTGTTTTGGAATCAAATTTATGAAAAATATTGATAATAAATTAATTTTTCTGTAAACTTAACCCGTGAAAATTCTACTTTGCCATAACTATTATAAAATTCGTGCGGGTGAAGCCGCGGTTTTCGATTTTGAAAAAACTTTGCTCGAAGATTACGGAAATGAAGTAATAGTATATACCCGCGACAACAGGGAACTTGACTCATTATCATTTGCCGATAAAATCAAGTCTTTTTTTCAAGGGTTTCACAATCCACGAACGGTAAAAGACATAGAAACAATTATTAAGAAAAACAAGCCGGACGTTGCGCATATTCACAATGTTTTTCCATTAATTTCTCCTTCTATTTACAGGGTATTAAAGAAAAACAAGATTCCAATAGTTCAAACCTTCCACAATTTCAGGTTTTTTTCCATAAGCGGCCTGCTTTACTGCAAGCCCGGCAAAGCCCCTTCAGCAAAGTCAAGCCTTTTGGCTTCCGTTTTGAGAAAAGAGTATAAAAACAGCTTTATATATTCAACCTGGTATGCCGGAATTTTAATATTTAACAAGAGAATTTTCCTTGATTATATTGACAAGTATATTGCGCTAAACAGCTTTAACAGACGGTTATTTGTCGAAGCCGGAATCCCGGAGGAAAAGCTTCTTGTAGTTCCTAATCCGGCAAGCGCTTCTGAAAACCTTGTTACAGATTCACCGGAAGAATATTTGCTTTATGCCGGGCGGTTTTCTGAAGAAAAAGGCATCTTCACTTTTTTAAGGGCATTGCAAAAAGTTCCCGGACTGAAAGTAAAAATTATCGGCAGCGGGCAGCTCGAGCAACAAGTTGTTAATTTTATTTCAGAAAAAAAATTAAATCATGTTGAATTTTTGGGAGAACAGGACAAACCCAATTTTGATAAATATTTAGCTAACGCGCTTGTTACAGTTTTCCCTTCTGAATGTTACGAGAACTGCTCCCTGACAGTTGTGAACTCTATTTTTCTCGGCGCTCCGGTATTGGCGGCGAAAGTCGGTGGAATAACGGATTTTGTTATTGAAAACAAAACTGGCTGGCTGTTTGAGGCCGGAAACGCAGACGCTATTGTGGAAAAGCTTTCATGGATAAAAAATAATTTGCCGGAAGTTAAAGCATTAAGAAAAACTGTTCGAAAACATGGATTGGAAAAGTTCGGCAAGAATAAAAATTACGAACAACTTAAAAGAATTTTAGATTTTGGACTTTAGATTTTAGATTTAGTTCCCCTTGTCGAAGAACCGCCGGGGGCGGGAAGGGGGATTGAGGGGAATGTTTTTCAAATGCCAAAAACAAAAAAAACAGCTTTAGATACTGCATTGAAACTTCTTTCCGGAAAAGACTATTCCAGGAGCGAGATGGAAGCAAAACTTGTCGCGCGCGGTTATTCCGAAGACGAAGTTTTAGAAACGCTTGATAAGCTTCAACATTATAATTACATAGAGGAAACCGGCAGTGATGCTTCGAAGTTGGAAGAGATGGCGGAAGAATATTTGGAAAAGAAAAATAAAAAAATTTCTGATCCGTCAGCCGTGAAAGCTTTGGAAAGATTTTTGTTGAAGAAAGGATTTGAGCCTGATTTGGTACGGGAATTCCTTTTGAGGATTTTGGAATAGTGTCGTGTTAACAATAAAGTGTCGGCAAAAATTGTTGCCGCCGATTGCTATCGGCATTTCGGAATTAACCGATTTCGCCGGAAACGCGGCTGGTCTCGAGGCGCTTGCGCGCTCGGGACGAAAATATTAATGTAAATGTAGGCGCAGGTTGCCACCTGCGAATTGCGCGGCTGGTCTCGAGGCGCTTGCGCGCTCGGGACGAAAATATTAATGTAAATGTAGGCGCAGGTTGCCACCTGCGAATTGCGCGGCTGGTCTCGAGGCGCTTGCGCGCTCGGGACGGCTACATCTAATTTTGATTTTTACGTTTTTTTCTTTGTTGGCATGACACTATTGCCTTAATAATTTAATCGTTTTGTTATTAATTCTATTTTTCGCCTTTGCGCGAGAAAAAAAAATACGCTAAATTAGCCACGGCGAACTTTTAGGCTGTGAACTCCTACGATTATTTTCTTTTGCTTAGATAGGCAGCGAGGAGCTCTTTTATTTCAGACTGTCCGGAAAAGAAAGAAACCATTACATAAGTTGTAAGCCCGGCAGATAAAGGAATAATAACGGAAAGCAGTTGCCCGAAAAGTTTATCAGTGTCAAGAACATTTTCCGACCAATAAAGTGCAAAAACAACGACTGCTCCCATAACAGTGGTGGCAATGCAAACTCTTAAAATAGAGATCAAAACTCTTTTCATACCGAGTGGCCCCATTCTTTTTCTTAAAATAGCCAATAAAGAGATGACATTAATATAAGCGCAAATAGTAGTTGAGAGAGCGAGCCCGCGTTCCGCCATAAACTGCATAAGGATAAGGTTCAGGACAACATTTAAAACCAGGACAGCGATTCCAACTTTCACCGGAGTTTTGGTGTCTTTAAGTGCGTAAAAACTTGGCACAACAATTTTTAAAAGCGCGAAAGCCATTAAGCCCGGAGCATAAAGCCGAAGAGCTTTCACAACGAACATAGTGCTTTCGGCATTAAATTGACCATGCTGGAACAGCAATTTTACGATAGGCTCCGCCATAAGCATAAGCCCAACGGCCGCAGGAATAATGATGAAAGAAACATGCCGCAAAGCAAAAGCAATAGTAACTATAAAACCTTTCTTTTCATCTTTTGCGGCCATAAAACTCAGGGAAGGCAAAACAGCCGTTGCAAGGGCGACGCCAAAAACACCAAGCGGAAGCTCTGTGAGGCGGTTAGCGTAAAAAAGAACTGAAACGCCGCGGTCATTTACGAACAACGCAAGAAGTCCGTCAACCATGACATTAATTTGAGTAATGCCTGCTCCAAGGACAGCCGGAGCCATGATTATAGAGATTTTTCTTACGAAAGGATGAGCCAGGTCCCAGACAAATTTAAATTTAAACCCTTTATTGTATAAAACCGGAATTTGAAAAATAAGCTGTACAACACCTCCGGTCAGCACACCGAACGCAACAATATAAACAAGATTATCGTGATCTTTTCCGAGCCACCACGCCCCAATCCAGGCAGAAGCAATAATGGCGATATTTAGCAAGACAGGCGCAAGCGCCGGACGCGCGAAATGCCTTAAAGTATTAAGCATAGCTCCGCAAACCGCGGTCAGGCAGATGAAAATACAATAAGGAATCATAACAGAAGTCAAAAGAAGGGACAACTCCCATTTTCCATTATCGAAAATAAATAAAGCAAGGAAAAGGCAAATAGCGGCGATAACCACGGTGATAGCGGCAAGCAGCGTTGCAAGAAGAGTTAAAACTATATTTGCGGAGTTATAAGCAGAATCCAGATCCTTCGTATGAATTTCTTCGGCGAAAAGAGGGATGAAAGCGCTTGCCATGGCGCCCTCGCCAAAAAGCCGCCGCAAAAGATTTGGAACCCTGAACGCGAACTGAAAAGCGGAAGCGACAATGCCTGTGCCGAAAAAGCTTGCCAGGGTCATATCGCGGACAAGCCCGAGAATTCTGCTCAAACTTGTGGCAGCGCTGTTAACGCCGGCCGCTCGTGTAACTTTTTTGTGTTCTTCCATAGTATTGACGCTTGACGCTTGACGTTTGACGTTGATCCTTTAAAGGTCTAATGTCCAATGTCTAACGTCCAGTGTCCAATTTATTCAAACCAATTCAGTTCATCTCTAAGGCCGACTACATCGCCTACGATAATAATTGCGGGAACTTTTACTTTAATGTTATCAGCTTCTATCAGGGCTGAAATTTCTTCAAGAGTAGAAGTTATAGTTTCCTGTTCGGGCGTTGTGCCGCAGCTGACAATACCTATAGGAGTTCTCGGGTCGCGACCGTGCTCGATCATTTTCTGAACAATCATTTCGAGGTTTGTCAGTCCCATGAAAAAGACCATTGTCGAAACGCCCGTAGCCACTCTTGACCAGTCAACATCAGTGTATTTTTTGTTTAGATCCGTGTGGCCGGTTGCAAAAGCAAGTGTGGATGAATAACCGCGGTAAGTCAAAGGAATTCCCGAATAGGCAGCAGCAGCTATAGCGGAAGTAATTCCGGGGATAACAACAAAGTTAATGCCTGCTTTTGTCGCCGCGCGGGCGATTTCTGCTCCGAGCCCGAAAATGAAAGGATCGCCTTCCTGCAAGACGCCCACGGTTTTTCCCGATTTAGCTTTTTCAATGATTTGGGCATTCACTTCATCAAGCAGTTCAGGCTTATCGGTTATAGTTTCCGAGACACAAATTTTTTCCGAATTTTCCCCGCATTTTTTCAACAAAGAGGGATCGACAGTGGCATCATAAAAAACTACATCGCATTCAAAAAGATGTTTCGCCCCTTTGAAAGTAAAAAGTTCCGGATCGCCGGGACCGGCTCCGATAATATAAACAAGACCAGAAGAATTGGAAGAATTTTTGATTTTTGATTTTTGATTTTTGTTTTGCATTTGAATTAGTTTAGACTAAATGACTTACTGACGGAATTTATGCCCCCAGTATTTTAATCATTTTATCGAGATAAATATCAGTTTTCTTTTTGTTTTTAATTACTTTAGTAATAGGAGTAAGAACGCATTTTCCTTTTACTTCCCCAACAAAAACATTAACTTTATTTTGCTTAACTGCTTTAACGGCGCAAAGCCCTAATTTGGAAGCCAGAACTCTGTCGCGTGCGGACGGATGTCCCCCGCGCTGAATATGTCCAAGTACACAAACCCTGTAATTTTGCCCGGTTTTTTCTTTAATTTTTTCAGCTATTTCCGGAGCAGCGCCTTCATCATCACCTTCGGCAACAACTACAATCGTGCTTTTTTTCCCTTTATCTTTACCCGTGGAAATAGTTTTAGCGAGAGAGTCCAGGTCTGTTTTTACTTCGGGAACAAGAACGGCTTCGGCTCCGGATGCGACGGCAGCTTCGAGGGCTATCGCTCCGCAATTTCTTCCCATTACTTCCACGAAAAAAGTTCTGTGATGAGACTCGGCTGTGTCACGAACTTTGTCCAGCGCGTCAATCGCGGTATTAACAGCGGTGTCAAAGCCGATAGTAAAATCTGTTCCGTACATATCGTTGTCAATGGTTCCGGGAAGACCCACGAAAGGGATGCCGAAGTCTAAATAAAGCTCGTACCCTCCTCTGAAAGAACCGTCTCCACCGATAATAATTAAGGCGTCGATTCCGCGTTCTTTAATATTTTTGGCGGCTTTTTTTCTGCCGGCTTTAGTTCGGAAGGCTTTTGACCTTGCGGTTCCGAGGATGGTTCCGCCTTTGTGGACTATCCCGGAAACTCTTCTCGGACCAAATTCTTCCATGTTATTATCTATTAGGCCCTGCAGCCCGTTTCGAACGCCAAAAACTTTCATTTTATAATAGCGCGCCCCGCGGACAACAGCCCTGACACAGGTATTCATTCCGGGGGAATCTCCTCCTGAAGTAAGAACAGCAATAGTTTTCATTGATTAATTTTGATGGATGATTCTATCTATCCAATAATCTGGTTTTCTATGTTGATGAGCAACAGCAATTATTAATATGCAGTCTTGTTCAATAGAATATAAAATTTTGTAAGGAAATTTATGTAGCAAATATTTTCTAACTTCTCCTTTTTCTAAAGGCCAGCTTTTGGGAAATCGAACAATTCTTAATACAGCTTTTTTAATTTCTTCTTTATATTTTCCTCCAAAACTTTTAATTCTAATTCATAATAAAAAGCTGCATCATTTAATTCCAGTTTAGCAAGCGTTAAAAATTTGACTTCCATAATAAATATTTGTTAAAAAACTTCTTCCATTGGAATAGCACTGATTTTTCCTTCCCGGTAAGCTTTTAATCTTTTTTTCGATTCGGCAGCCCAGATTTCATCCAAAGACTTGTCCGGTTTGTCTAAACTTTCAAGCAAACTCTCTATTACAACAAATTTTTCTTGAGGTTTTAGTTGTAAAGCTTCTTTTATTACAGGCTCTAACAAAATTTTCTCCTTATAAATTTTATTTTAAGAAATAAAAGATTTATTGATTTTATCAAAACATGAAATTAAAATCAATTTACTTTATAATTTTACCCGTTTTTATAAGAGGATTGTTATTATATCTCGTTTTGCGTATAATTACAAAAGATACCTGAAAAAATATGAATTCAAAAATATGAAGAACTTTCGTCTTGATAAATAGTCTGAACTTTCACAAGAAAACTAATTTTAATGATACAATTTTTGTTTATTAACCCTTTCATTGCCGCAAGAAATCTTTTTTCCAACTAATTTTTTATAATTGCGGAAGCGCGAGCCTTGCCGTTTGTATTATTAACCGCAAAAGAGTAAGAACAATGTGTAAAAAAAAGTTAATGAAAAGAAAAAGAAATACAGTAACGCTGCCACAGCAATTTTAGTGATGTGAATAATAGAAAAGCTTTGCAAACCGGAATTTTGCACTTATAATAACGTTGCGGTTTCCCTAATAAATATTTCGCAAGCTGCTCTGACGCTTCAAGCGCAACAGTTACAAAGGCGAGCGCAAGCCAGGCAAGCGCAAAAAGATTTTTCGCCGAAAAATATGTTCGCGCGAATATTTTTTCTACATCAATTCGGTTTTTTAACATGTCGAAACACGATTCTATTCCCCAACGCAACAAATAACATTCATATAACATTTTGGCAAATTTTACTTGTTCGGCTGTATCGCCCGCGTCATCAACAGTAAGATTTGTGAGAAGAAACATTTTTCTTTTTTTGAATTTGACAACAACCAAAACCAATTTTTTCGTTTCTGTCTTTCCATTAGGATATTGTACTTTTACCTCTACTTCGAGCCAGCCAATCTGTCGATTTCTTTTTTTCCATTTTTTCTTTTTCTTATCATATACCTGGCATTTTGTCGTATGCCATTGGACAAAAGGAAGCAAATTTTTCGGATAATAATTTTTTCCTTTATACGAAACATAACGCAGGGCTTTACACA